>Ga0256837_1001348_pt1 | contig 17033 bp, 17 predicted proteins | sample 4562384metaG_FD_185976 | JGI IMG/M metagenome (GOLD analysis project Ga0256837, IMG submission 185976) | Hydrothermal vent microbial communities from Guaymas Basin, Mexico - 4561-384 | ecosystem: Environmental > Aquatic > Marine > Hydrothermal vents | place: Mexico: Guaymas Basin | collected...
CGTGGTGGTTATTTTGCATTTAAAACAAAATTTTTAGAACCTTTTCCTCTTCCACAAATCCCAAACTATACACTTTATCTTCAAAATATTGATTATCTCTTTTCTATGCAAAAAAAGCAACGCTATGACAGAGAAACAAAGTATGCCATAGGCTTATTAAATAACAAAGAAATCTATCTTACAGAGTTTCTTTTTGCCAAACAGATTGGATACCTTGAAAAATTTCAAGGACACAAAGAGTTTAAAGAGTACTATAGATTACTTCCTTTTATTCTTTCAAATCACCTTTTTGATGAAGTACTTGAAAATATACAAAATAGCAGAGCTTTATACTCTCTTTTTTATCGTGAAAATGATAGAATATTTCATGTAATTGATGAGGAAAACTATCTTGTAAGTGTTTATGCAAATTCTGAAAAAAACTTTCTAAAACAGATAGATAAAAGATATAAATTAATCAAGCCTGCAAGGGAGGGCGGTTACTTCTCCATCCTGAGTCCAGCGGAACCTTTCTGGCGTCAAGCAGACCTGATACAAGAATTATACCATAAACTTCATAATGAGACAAAAAATTATCAGCAGATACTTGTTGATTTGGTTGAGAGGATACTTTTGCTGAAAAAAGAGGAAGCACAGATACGAGAAAACTTTTTAGATGAACTTAACCTTAAAAAAATACCAAAAAAACTTCAAAATTTTGAGATACTTGAGCTTGAAACTTTTTTAAAAGAATATAAAAAAGCTAAGAAATTGAAGTTTACAAACAAATTGCAAGAACGAAATTTCAAACAGGAATGGCAACCCCTTTTTGAACACGATACAACAGCATTGCAAGCCATTCAAGAAAAAATAACAAATACCGATAGTGAGATAAACAGCATAGTCTATGAGCTATATGGATTAGATGACAATGAGATTAAACTAATAGAGGATAACCATGGGTGAGACAATAGCAAGAAACAAAAAAGCGTATCATGACTATTTTATTGAGGAAAAGTTTGAAGCTGGTTTGGTACTTACTGGTAGTGAGGTGAAGGGGTTGCGTGCCAAGAGGGTCAATCTCAAAGACAGCTTTATCCGTTTTGTAGGAGAAGAACCTTTTTTATTTAATGCACACATTGGCAGACTTGATACAACGCACCATTACTATGGGCATGAGGAGCGTGGAGCGCGTAAGCTACTGCTACACAAAAAAGAGATAGTAAAACTTAAAAGAGCGGTAGAGCGTGATGGATATACTATAGTGCCATTACAAATCTATTTTAATGACCGTAATTTTGCCAAACTGCAAATTGCCATTGCCAAAGGGAAACAGCTCCATGACAAACGCCACGCTTTAAAAGAGAAAGATCAAAAACGTGATATTGCAAGAGCAATGAAAGAGTATTGATGCGTCTTTTTTTCATTTTTCTCCTTATTTATACTTCTCTTTTTGGTTTTGATTATACTCTGAGCAAGCAGGTTGCAAACGGAAAAACAGCACTGCTGCGTGTAGAAAAAGAAAAAGGGGTTACATTTGAGTATGTAGAGTTTGATAAAAAAAACTTCCCTTTTCTCAACACGCAAGACAACACGCAACGCTTTGCTTTGATACCTGTGAGCTACTATGCAAAAGCGGGAGAGAAAACATTGCGTGTTGTTTATACCAAAGATGGTGTAACTCATAAGAAAAATTTTACTTTTGATGTTGTGTATGGAGAGTACAAAAAAGAGCGTATTCAAGTGAGCAGCAAAAAGGTAAACCCTCAAGCACCAAAAGTGAAAAAACGGATAGCAAAAGAGTATGCCGAGGCGATGCGTATCTATAATACAGTAGATGATACATGGTATATCAACAAACCTTTTGTGATGCCACTTGATTCGGTGATCACAAGTGATTTTGGCAAGGCAAGAGTTTATAACGGTTCACTTAAAGGGTATCACAGTGGTACAGATTTTCGTGCACCTGTAGGAACACCTATCAAGGCGAGTAATGATGGGAAGGTAGTTTTGGTAGCAAATCGGTTCTATTCGGGTGGAACGATTATCATTAACCATGGAAAAGGGCTCTATACCTGTTACTTTCATCTAAGTAAGTTTTTAGTTGATGAGGGTGATGAGGTCACAGAAAATCAAGTAATAGCGCTTAGTGGTAAAAGTGGACGTGTGACAGGTCCCCATTTACATTTTGCAGCTAGAATAAACGGTGTACAAGTTGATCCATTGCAACTGATAACACTTATAAACAATACATTAACAAAGGTACAATAAATATGACACTTTTTCAACTTTTAATGCTTGGAGCATCGGCATTTTTTGCATATAAGATTTATGAACACATTCAGACATTACAGGACCCCCAAGAATCACAACACGCAGGGAATAACAACACGCAATCTTTTGATACAACCCACTTGATTGAAGAAGCAGATGCAAAGATGCAAGAGGGTGATTTTCAAAAAGCACTGGCAATCTACAGCGAAGCAAATTTTAAAGTACCAAAAGACCCAGAAACCCTTTTTAAAATGGGGTATGCGCTCATGCAGCAAGACAGAGATGAAGAGGCGCTGGAGTATCTTAAAGAAGCGGTTGAACTTGATAAAAATGACACATTTATCCATCAGGCATTGGCAAGTGTGTACAGAAAACTTGGGGAGTATGCAAGTGCACGAAATCATCTCAATGTATCTTTGGCACTTGATAGCACCAACCCTATTACCTACTATAACTACGGAAATTTGCTTGTTGATATGAAACATTTTGATGAAGCAAAAGAGATGTATAAAAAAGCGCTTGAACTTGATAGTGATTTTAAAGAAGCTCAAGATGAGTTGGCAAAATTAGAGGAGAAGCAGGGATGAAACTTCAAGAAATTTACAACTACTTAAATGAACTCTCCCCTTTTGAGTTGCAAGAATCGTGGGATAATTCAGGGCTTTTAGTGGGTGAGATGGATCAAGATGTGGAGCGTATCGCTTTGAGTATTGATGTGGATGAGGCACTTCTTGATTCTTTAGAAGCTAATACTCTGCTTATCACACATCACCCAATCATCTTTGGTGGGCTGAAATCACTCAACTTTGCAACTTATCCTGCAAACATGCTTCAAAAAATGGTGCAAAAAAACATTAGCAACATTGCTATGCACACCAACTTTGACCAAACACACCTTAACGAGTTTGTTGCTACTGAAGTGTTGGGTTGTGAGATTATCCAAAAAGAGGGTTTTGTTGCTTATTTTGAAATTGATGATGATTTTGAAAGCTTTGCACAAAAGGTAAAAGAGGCTTTTGGTCTTCAACACGCAAGATGTGTGCAAATGCATCAAAAGGTAAAAAGAGTAGCATTGACAACAGGGAGTGGATGTTCACTGATGAAAACTTTGGATGCTGATTGTTTTTTAACAGGTGATATCAAATACCACGATGCCATGGAGGCAAAAAGTATAGGTTTGTCGTTAATTGACATTGGTCATTATGAAAGTGAACACTTTTTTGCGCAAATATTGGAGAAACATTTGAAAAATTTAGGTTTAAAAGTTATAATTGCATCATCGAAAAACCCATTTACAACTATTTAAGTATATTATTGTAGAAATGGTACACAAGTAAATATCCAAAGGACACCAATGAACAAGCACCTTAAGCAACTAATCGACCTATCAAAAATTGATAAAGAGATTGATGCATTTGAGCCTCAGATAGAAGAAGCAAACTCTAAATATGAAGCAGCTTTAGCAAAAACAAAGAGTATTGAGGCTGATATTGAGAACTTAACAAATGAAATTAAAGAAGAAGAGCTTAAAAAATCAAAAAATGAACTTCACCTTCAAGAACTTTCTCAAAAATTAGAAGAGATCTCAAAAAAATCTTCAGAAGTAAAAACTGAACGTGAGATGAAATCACTCCAACTTGAAGAGGAGATCGCTAAAGAGCAGATCACTTTTGCAAATGAAGAGATAGCAAGACTCGAAAAAATCATAGAAGCAAAAAAAGAGCAGATTGAAGCAGCTCGTGCATCACTTGAAGAGCTTAAAGCAAAGCTTGAGACAGTAAAAGCGGAAGTTGATGCAAAATTAGAAGCTATTAATGCCCAGAGACAAGAAGTGTTTAAAAGAAAAGAGCAACTTCTTGCAGAGATTAACCAAAAAGGTCTTGCATTTTATCAAAAAATCCGTCGTTGGGCTAAAAATACAACTGTTGTACCTGTTGAAGATCAGGCATGTATGGGTTGTCATATCGTAATAGGTGACAAGGTGTATGCTGATGTTATCCGTGGGGAAGATATCACAACATGTCCTCATTGTGGACGTATCCTTTACGTAGAGCCTAACACGCAAGAGTAGGTTTGTTTGCTCTTTAGCATTTTTTACTATTTTTTAAGTGTAGTGCTTTTTCTTTTAGCACTGCCTTTACTAGTTTATCTCACTTTTAAACCAAAATATAAACAATCTATTCCAGCACGCTTTTTCCTGTTTCGCAATCCAAAGTTTACAAAAAAAAATACTTTATGGTTTCATGTATGCTCTTTAGGAGAAGCAATAGCCTTAAAGCCTATTATAGAGAAGCTTCAAGTAAAAGATATCAACATAACTACTATTACCCAGACAGGTTTCCAAAAAGCGAAACAGTATGATGCTGATATAAGGTATTTGCCTTATGAAATGTGGCTTCCTTTTTGGATAGAGAGACAAAAAGTTGTTGTAGTGCTTGAGGCTGAGTTTTGGTATATGCTTTTTATTGTAGCAAAGTTGCGTGGTGCAAAGATTATATTGCTTAATGCCCGCATAGCCGATAAAAGTGTTGATAGTTATATGAAGTACAGCTGGTTTTATAAAAAGATGCTCTCGCATGTTGATATTGTTTTTGCACAAAGTGAAGTGGATAAAAATAGATTTTTAGCTTTGGGTGCAAAAAATATTGAGGTGGTAGGAAATATTAAATTGGCATCTACTATTGTTTACACAAAAGAGTATAAAAAACCAAACACGCAACTCATTACGGCTGGAAGTACTCATGAAAGTGAAGAAAAAATGGTTCTTGATGCGTATGTAAATTATAGAGATGCAAATGAGGCAAAACTTATAGTGGTACCAAGACATCCTGAACGTTTTGATGAAGTGTATATTTTGATGCAGGAGTATGCTTCAAAGTATGGATTTTCATTATCACGATTTTCTCAAGATAAAAGTTTCTCAACAGATATGGTCTTAGTTGATATGATGGGTGAACTTAACAATATTTACAAGATAAGTGATATTGTTGTTTTAGGTGGAGGATTGCGCGATGATGTAGGTGGGCATAACCCTCTTGAGCCTGCTGCGTTTGGATGTAAAATCATTACAGGAAAACACTTTTTTCACCAAAAAGAGCTTTTTAAATATGTACACCATGTACAGTATGTCCAGAGCGATGCACAAAGTATTGAAGATGCTTTGTATAAAGCTGAACAATTACCACCGTCAAAAGTGGATGAAGAGATAGATTTACAACGGATCGTTGCAACTATCCAAGAGTATATGAAATAAAGGAACATTTTTATGGCAACAGAAAAAGCATATAAATTATTGGCAAAACAAGAGGGAATCTCAAATTCACAAGCAAAGTCTATGATAGACAGAGGACTAGTGTATGTTGGGAATAAAAAAGTGATGATAGCACGTGGAGAGATTGATGAACGTACCATCTTTCGTGTTATAAAAATAGAAAAACCAAATATCATTTTTCAAAATGATGATATTGTGGTTGTTGATAAACCAGCGTATGTCAATTCAGATGAGATAGAAAGACAGTTTAAGGGGACACAACTCCTTCACAGGCTCGATCGTGAGACAAGTGGCGTGTTGATGCTTGTGAAAAATGAAGAGTTTCGCACAAAAGCTATCAAAGAGTTTGCACAAGATAGGGTCTATAAAGAATACATTGCATGGCTTGAGGGTGTGATGAGTGAACCAATTGAAGTAGATAAGCCAATTGTTACTCAAAAGAAAAACAACAAAGCCTACTCTAATGTTTCCTCAAAAGGAAAACCTGCACGTACAGAGTTTTTCCCTGATATAGTGAGTGCGAAAAAAACCAAGGCAAAAGTGATTATTCATAATGGTCGTACCCATCAGATTCGGGTACACGCAAGATATATTGAACATCCAATCATTGGTGATGAGCAATATGGTGGACGCAGAGCAAAACGTGTGATGCTTCATGCACATAAAGTTCGTTTGCTTGGAATGGAGTTTGTAGCCCCTGAACCAAAGAGTTTTGTAACATTTGAGTAGCAAAGCTTGTCTGTGCTAAAATTGTTGCAGCGATATAGGTCTAAGAATTAAAAGAATAGGGGAGAGGTGATGTCATTTAGAGTCAAGTTATTTTTTATATTTTTAGTGTATGGTTTGCTCTTGGCTCTTGCTACTGAGCTTGTTATAGTAAAGATTAATTTTGAATTTCTCAAAAAAGAAAGCTCAAAAACAGCACTCTTGTATGTAAATGAGTTGCAAAAGAATTTCGAGTCCCATATAAACGATTCAAAGGTAAAGTTAAAAGTTATTCGAGAATCAAAAATTTTTGCAAAAAACTTTAAAGACAAAGGAATCAACGAATTTTCTAAAGCTCTTTTTTTAGATATTGCAAAAACATCTCCAGATATTATGCAACTACGATACATTGATAAAGATGGAAATGAACTAATATGTGTTCAAAGAGATGATTTTAAACAAGATGCATATATCTTGGATGAGAAATATCTACAAAATAAAGCGCAAAGGTATTATTTTAAAGAGATACTGCAACTCAATGATGGTGAATACTGGCTCTCAAATCTTGATTTAAATGTTGATGAGGGTAAGATTACACAAGAACCTGTTATTCGAATTGGTACACCTTATTATTATCATGGAGAGAAACAGGGGATTCTAATTATCAATATATTTATGCAAGATTTTTTAAATTCTATAACTTCAAATGATACGTATAATGTTTATTTAGTTGATAGCGACAATTATATGTTGGTAAATTCTTCACACAAAAATGAGTGGAATAGATATCTTGGCGAAAAAAATCCAAAAGATGTTAAAGAGTTTTTAAACCTCAAAAACACTAATGATGTATATTCTTTTTCTTTTAAGATTATAAATCACCAAAAATTGAAAATAATATTGATACCAAAAGAACAACATATTACAGTGCTAACAAGAGAAAATTTTTATGAACTTTTATGGGTAATACTTATAGCATTGGCGCTCTCGTTACCATTATCGTATGTTATGTCTATATTACCAGCAAAGTTGAAAGCAAAAGTAGATATCCTCAATAAACAACTCGAAAACGAGGCTAAAGAGAAAGATGTACTGCTCTCTTTATTTGATCTAAGCGATGCTGTTCTTTTTAAATGGAACAATGATGAAAACTGGAGTGTAAGTTTTGTTTCTAAAAGTGTTGAAAATCTTTTAGGGTATCCACAAGAAGATTTCATAACAAATAAAATTGTTTATGCAAATTGTATTCATCATGATGATTTACAGCAGGTACAAAAAGAGGTAGAAGGTGCTATCAACTCTAATGTGTATTTCTTTGAACATCAACCATACAGAGTTGTAACAAAAGACAAGAAAATAAAATGGATTTTAGATAGTACTGTTATTGTAAGAAATACACATAATGAGATTGTCAATTTTGTAGGATATTTAACAGATATAACTGATTTAAAAGAAAAAGAATTTGAATTGAAAAATCTTGCAAGAGTTGATCAATTAACAAAGATTAATAACCGCCTCTTTCTTGATGAGATGCTAATGTCTCAATATTACAGATTTAATCGATATGCAGAAAAATGTAGTGTGATTCTTGCTGATATTGACCACTTTAAATCAATAAATGATCAATATGGACATTTAGTCGGAGATAAAATTCTTGTTGAGTTTGCCGCATTGATGCAAAATTCAATTAGAAAAGATGATTATGTAGGGAGATGGGGTGGTGAAGAATTTTTGATTATTTTGCCACATACAAACATAAAGCAGGCAACTTTTTTGGCAGAAAAACTTTGTAATATTGTTGCCAAATATCAATTTAGTACAGTTGGACACCTAACAGCATCATTTGGAGTGGCAACTATTGTTCATGGAATGAATATTGAACAATGCATAGATAAGGCTGATGATGCTCTTTATGCAGCAAAAGAGGCTGGTCGCAATATGGTAAAAGTGGCAAAGCAATCATAAAGCAAAAATAAGATAGTATTCCATACTTTTTACAGGAGCTTCTCTATGTTTTCTACATTAACAGATTCATTTACAAATGCAATAAAAAAGATTCGTTTTCATGATGATGATAAAGCTTTAAGCAAAGCGTTAAATGAGTTGAAGAAAAATCTTTTAAAAGCGGATGTAAACCATAAAGTTGTTAAAGAACTTATAACAAAAGTTCAAATAAGTACAAAACAAAAAGGGATAGGAAAAGATCAGTTCCTAGAAGCACTTCGTGAAACACTGAATGAACTTTTAGATGTTGGTGGTAACAAAGGTTTTGTATTTGCTCCAAACCCTCCAACTGTTATTTTGATGACAGGTTTACAAGGAAGTGGTAAAACAACTACAACTGGTAAACTTGCACTTTATCTTAAAAACAAGCAAAAAAAAGTGCTTATCGTTGCAGCCGACCTGCAGCGTTTGGCAGCGGTGGAGCAACTGCGTCAAATTACGACTCAAATAGAAGTAGAACTTTATGAAGATGAAGCAACAAAAAACCCTGTTGAGGTTGTAAAGTCTGCAATGGAGTATGCAAAGAGTAAAATCTTTGATGTTGTGCTTATAGATACAGCAGGTCGTTTAGCGATAGATGATGAACTGATGGAAGAGCTTCATAATGTCAAAGAGGTTGCACAGCCTGATGAGATTTTTTATGTGGCTGATTCTTTAACAGGGCAAGATGCAGTCAGAACAGCAACAACCTTTAAAGAGAAAATTGGCATTGATGGTGTTATTTTATCAAAATATGATGGTGATGCCAAAGGTGGAGTAGCGCTTGGTCTTTCGTCACAGGTGCAAGTACCATTGCGTTTTATCGGTATGGGTGAGAAGATGGAAGATATCGAAGTCTTTTTACCAGAGAGAATTGTTAACCGTTTGATGGGCTTTGGCGATATTGAAGGTCTTGCTGAAAAAACTGCCAATGTTATAGATGAGAAAAAAGCAAAACAACTTACAAAAAAAATCCAAAAAGGGAAGTTTAACTTCAATGACTTTTTAGAGCAGATGGAATCTATGAAAAAAATGGGTTCTATGAGCTCTATCATGGGAATGCTTCCTGGTATGGGCAACATGGCAAAAGCTGTAAAAGATTTTGATTTTGACAACTCAAAAGAGCTTAAAAACATCAAAGCTATGGTGAGTTCTATGACACCAAAAGAGAGAGAAGATCCAGATTTACTTAATAACTCTCGTAAACAAAGAATCGCAAAAGGGTGTGGTTTGGAAGTTGTTGAGATTAACAGAATGATAAAACAGTTTAAAAATGCTGGAAAAATGGCGAAAAAATTCTCAGGCAAAAATGGGATGAAACAACTTCAAGCGATGATGGGTCAAGCTGGTGGTCCTGGTGGAATGGGTGGATTGCCAAGATAAACTTGAATTTTGTTGCTTTTTGAGAAAAAAGAAGCTATAATTCGATTTCAAAATAAGTCTTCTTAAACAATACCTCTGTGATAAGAAGATTTGTAACCTAAATGCTGGTTATATGTGTACATCCAACTATAGAGATGGTTAGAGGGAAGCAAACTACTTAATTTTTGTAAATATATATTTATAAAGCTGCATGGTAACTCTTCCCTTACAATTTTTTTCTCTTTTTTATGTACAGATATAACCAGTATTTGGGTAAATTTAAATTTTAAAACAGGACATTAAATGACAGTAATTAGACTGACTCGTATGGGAAGAAAGAAAAGACCATTTTACCGTATCGCGGTAACAGATAGCCGTAAACGTAGAGATGGTGGTTGGATTGAGCTTATTGGTTATTATAACCCAATGACAAAAGAGCTTAAAGTTGACAATGAAAGAGTTGATTACTGGTTAAGCGTTGGTGCTAAAATGAGTGATCGTGTTAAAAAGATAACTGGTCGCTAAGATGATTGCTGATTTTGTCGCTGAATTTGCAAAACTCATAGCATCATACCCTGATGATATAAAAGTTGAAGTACAAGAGGGCGACGAAATAACAGAGATCGTACTTTATGCCAATCAAGCAGATATTGGAAAGCTTATTGGTAAGAGTGGCAAAATGATAGGTGCTATCAAAACTGTCATTTCTGGCTGTAAAGCCAAAGATGGTGTGAGTTATAGAATTAATGTCGAAGCAGTTTAAAGAACCTTTACTTCACATTGCTACACTCGGCAAGACTGTTGGTATCTGTGGTGATATGAAGTTGCACATAAAGTCTGATTTTCCTGAACAGTTTGTAGATGGTGCATCATTTTTTATCAATAAAAAAGAGAAAATTACTCTAAGAGATGTAAATCTTGAAAGGGGTATTGTTAAAATTAACAATATTTCTAATCCAGAGGATGCTAAAAAGTTTACCAATGCAAAACTTTTTACAACCTATGAGGAAACACGCAAGAGTTGTCATCTTGATGAGGGTGAATATTTCTTTTTTGATTTGGAAGATTGTGATGTATTTGAAGATGGAAAAAGACTTGGTCGTGTTTATGATGTTGAGAGAATAGCTGTTACAAACTATCTAAACATCCAAACTGATGAAGCTTTGATTGATGAGGGGTATGCTAAAAAGTTTTTAGTCCCTTTTATAGAGCCTTTTAAAGTGAGTGTAGATATTGAAAAAAAAATCATAACACTCAAAGGCGCTTTTGATATTTTAGCAGCATCATAAAGATGAAGTATACATTTGTAACTCTTTTTCCTAACCTTATAGAGGGTTATTTTAAAGATTCGATTCTAAAACGGGCAATTGAAAAAGGTATTCTAGAGATTGATTACATCAATCCTAGAGATTATTCAACTAACAAACACCATAAGGTAGATGATACTGCTGTTGGTGGTGGTGCTGGGATGGTAATGAATCCTCAACCACTTTTTGATGCTCTTGAGAGCTTAAAAGCACAAGATGAAAATGTTCATATTGTGTTTATGACACCAGTTGCAAAACCTTTTGTGCAAAATGATGCCAAAAGAGTTGCAAAAAAATCTCATATAGCGTTTGTGAGTGGACGTTATGAAGGGATTGATGAGCGTGTTATTGAGAAATATGCTGATGAAGTATTTTCTATTGGTGATTACATTTTAACAGGAGGTGAATTAGCCTCTTTGGTAGTATGTGATGCAGTAAGTAGAAATATTGATGGTGTTTTGGGTAATGCAGATTCTTTAGAGATAGAGAGTTTTGAAACGCCACTATTAGAAGCACCAAGTTTTTCCAAACCTCAGATATATGAGGGTTTAAGTGTTCCATCAGAATACTTAAAGGGAAATCATAGTAAAATTCGCTCACTGAAACTTGCCTTGTCTGAAGCAAAAACAAAGTTTTTTAGACCAGAGCAGCTAAAAAAGCATCAAACACAATCGCATTAATGCGATGAGCTTCCTGCTAAAGGAAACCCAGTGTTAACGCAGATGATGGAATTATTTCCATTATCGTCATTTATAATATGGAAGGGTTCCCTTTCATTTTATGTAATAAAATTAAAGGAATTAGCTTATGAGAAATAAGTATATTGAAAACTTTGAAAAAGCACAAATCGCTGAGAAAAATATTCCAGATTTTCGTGCTGGTGATACTGTACGTTTAGCAGTAACAATTAAAGAGGGTGACAAAACTCGTGTTCAAAATTACGAGGGTGTTTGTATTGCAAAAAGAGGACAAGGGACTGGTCAAACTATTACAGTTCGTAAAATCGGTGCTAACGGTGTTGGTATTGAAAGAATTTTCCCAATCTACTCTGATTCTATTAACGAAATCAAAGTTATTCGTCGTGGACGTGTTCGTCGTGCGAAACTTTTCTACCTTCGTGAACTTGCTGGTAAAAAAGCTCGTATTAAAGAACTTAGAAGAAAATAATTCTTCTAAGTCCCCTATACTCTTCAATCTATTAAAAATTCACACACTATTACAAATTTCTAAAACTTTTTCACTATTTTATCTTTTTTAATTCTATTCGTTGTATAATCATCCAATTTAGTAAACTATTTTTGGGGTATTATGGAATATATAAACGATTTAAAAAGAGTTGTTGAAATAAATTCATACACAAAAAATCCCTCTGGTGTCAATCGAGTTGGAGAGATTTTTGATGAATGGTTACATCACTTGGATTTTGTATCTACACTTTATGAGAGAGAAGATATCGGTGCTCACCGTTACTATCAATCAAGCGCTACTGAAGGGAAAAAGCTCCTACTTTTAGGGCATCTTGATACTGTTTTTCCACCTGGAAAATTTGAGGGTTTTCGTGAAGATGATGCATGGGTTTATGGTCCTGGTGTATGTGATATGAAAGGTGGCAATATTGTTCTTCTTGAAGCATTGCGAGAAGTTCATGCTAAAGGTATTGAGATAAAAAATATCGACATCTTATTTGTCAGCGATGAGGAAACAGGAAGTGACGATTCAAAGTTTTTAACCTCAGAACTTGCACAAGAGTATGATTACTGTTTTGTGTATGAAGCTGCTGGAAAAAATATGGAGGTGGTCACTGGTCGAAAAGGTGTTGGTACTTTCTTTATAGATATAGAGGGAAAAGCCGCCCATGCAGGCAACCATTACAGTGATGGTCATGATGCCAATCTTGAGCTCTCATACAAACTGCAAGAACTTGTTGCATTAACCGACTTGGAAAAAGGGACAACTGTCAATGTTGGTAAAATTGAGGGTGGTATCGGTGCAAATACTATCTCCCCACATGCACATCTTACATTTGAACTTCGCTATAAAACAACATCAGAACGGGACAGAGTATTAGCTGCGATTGATAAGATTGTCAAACATTCTCATGTAGAGGGAACAAAAGCAATTTTAAGTGGTGGTATCCAACGAGATGTGATGCAAACGACACAAAACTCTTTATCTCTTGTGCAAGATATTGAACATATTACACAACATCCGATAATGTATGAAGAAAGAGGTGGTGTGAGTGATGCAAACATTGTAAGCTCATGTGGTGTTGTCACACTCGATGGTTTTGGTCCTTTTGGTGATGGGGATCATACAGTAAAAGAGAGGGCATTAAAGAAAAGTTTTGAGAGTAGAATTGCATTAAGTAAAATACTTTTTGAATATTTTGTTCAACATTTAGATTTTAAAAGGGAGTAATAGATGGCAGAAAATAGAAGAATTGGTATGTGGCTGTATAGAAACGGTGGTGGTGAGAAAATCGGTAAAAAGATTATTAAAAAATTAAAAGAGCGTGATATTGAGGTTTTAGATGATATAAATCTGCGTCATGCAATTGCTAAAAATTCACATATTATCTATCGTGGAGAGAAACACAGAGGGGAAAAACTAGATAAATTAGATCTGTTTTTCTCCTATAATGCGGGTGAACAGACTCAGTATCAGATGTATTTGTACCAAGCCCTTAACCGTGTAATACCGATGATCAATTCTTATGAAGCTTTTGCGTTAACAGAAGATAAGTTTCAAACTTCGTTTATATTACGTAATAATGATGTCAATACTGCAGATTATAAACTTTGTCATCGTGACGATGGGCATGAACTTAAAAAAATCATAAAAAAATGGGATAAGATGGTATATAAACCAACAGATGGTTGGGGTGGGGTAGGACTTACCAAAATAGAGAATGAAGCAAGTCTAGATATGCTTATGCCTTTTTTAAATCAGATGGATTTACGATTTTTTTATGTAGAAAAGTTTATAGACTATGATAACACAGACTTTAGAGTTGATATTGTTGATGGTGAGTTTGTCTCGTGTTATGGAAGAAAAGCTAGTGGAACTGACTGGCGTACCAATGTAACAAGTGGTGGCAGTGTATTTATGCGTGAGGCTAATGATGAGATCATAGAAGTTGCTAAAAAAGCGTGTAAGGTAACAGGTGTAGATATCGGTGGTGTTGATATTATCTATGATAGAGAAAAAGAGGAATATGTTGTTTTGGAGGTAAATGGTATCCCAGCATTTGCTACTCCAGAACAGGAAAAAATGGGATTAAACTTTAATGATAAAAAAATCGATTTAATTGTGGATTTAATTGACAGAAAAACGAAGTAAGAGTATCATTCGCAAAAAAATTAAGGTAAGAAATTGAGACAACAATATACATCGTATCAGGAGTGTGTAGATTTTTTTCAAACTGCACAACAAAAGAATCCGAACCTTTTTCAGGTTGAGACTATAGGTTCTACCTGGGAAAACAGAGAGATCATTGCTGTTACAATTACAAAAGATGTTGCAAATGCAAACAAAAAACCTGCGCTTTTTTATACAGGAACTATACATGCAAGGGAATGGATTGGGATTGAACTCTCTTTGTCTTTTGCAAAATATATACTTGATCATATAGATTATGATCCACAACTCAATGCTATTTTGGACAAAACCACTCTTTATATGGTACCGTGTGCCAATCCAGATGGGTTTGAATACTCAAGAAACCATTTCTCTTTTTGGAGAAAAAACCGTAGAAAAAATCCAGATGGAAGTTTTGGAGTTGATCTAAACCGTAATTTCAATATTGGTTATGCACCAAGTAAAAATTATATGTCCAATGTGTATTCAGGACCTGAACCTTTTTCAGAACCAGAAACCAGAGCATTAAGAGATTTCTTCTTAGCACATGATAACATCACTATAGCGCTCGATTATCACTCTCAGGGTAATGTGTTTTTCCCTGCACACAATTTTATCCACGAGGATGCTGAAGATGCAGTTGATTTAAATCTACTCGCTTCAAATATGGCAGAGGAGATTCGCAAAGAATCTGGTCGTGAATATGGTGTGCATATGGGTAAACCACCAGTACACCTCATTTCAGGAAGTGGAAGAGAATTTTATTACTCGCAAGGTGCTTTAGCTCTTGTTGTAGAGGTTGGTAGTAGAAACATCAGTGACTATATTGAACATATGAGTGAAAATATCAAAGAAAATATCCCTGCATTGATGATGGCTCTTCAAGAAGTAAATAACTATACAAAAGAGAATGCACTCCAAAGAGTTGAAAATTTTGTTGCAACAACGATAGGAGCTAAAGAGATTGAACTCTCATGGGATTATATTGATGATGAGACTATTTACTTTGAGATATACCGCTCCACTAAAATGAAAGGTTATGCACAGGCATCTAATCTTATAGGAATGACAAAACTTAAAGCTTTTACAGACAGTAATCTTAAACCATCAACAAATTACTATTATTATATTCGTGCTGTATGTAAAGACAAAGCAGTAAAATCTCCTTTTGGTCAGATTGTGGGTGTGCGTACACAACCAGCAGAGAGTATGTTTTCTAAAATTTTATATCCAGTGGCTGAGAAAATTGGTTATGTTGGTGAAAAAACAAAAAAGAATGCAGAACATTTTGGAAACAACTCTCTATTTGTCGGTGTTTCAAAAGCGAAAGGTGAGTGTTTGGGTGTGTGTGGATTTTCACTCAAAACAATTCCAGAAAACGCTATTATCACTGATGCGAAAATATCTTTTTATCCGATGAATAGAGTCTCCGTTCAGGTTGAGCGTTATGGTGAATGGCGTGTTGGGCAGATGGATGAGCGAACTATTGACAATATCAGTAGTTTTGATGAGATTAAAAATGCCAAGATGCTCTCTTATATAGATAGACCAACAGAAGCTGCACAACTTTCTCAAGGGGTTTGGCGTACTTATAAGTTTGCAGCACAAGAGATAGCTGTTTTACAAAAGTCACTCAAACGTAGAGAAGCATATTTTAGAATGCAAGGACCTGCAACATTGCCACTTGATCGTGCATCACAATTGATGCAGTGGGATATAGGGTATGGAAAATACAGTGGAGGTTTGACCTTTAGACCAAAGCTTGATATCTCTTATACTATAGATGAAGCCAAATTAGATTTACAATCAACCCATGAAATAACAGTTGGACAAGACAAAGTTGAAGAAGCTGCATTAGTTTCTGGTTTTGATAAAGATGGAAACAAAACATACGCATGTATTGAATTTGATTTAACAAATTTGCCAGATATGGAAAATATTGTTATCTCTAAAGCATATATTGATATTGAAGCATTGAAAATTAAATCAAAAGGGACATTGCGTTTTCATATAGAGATGATTATTCCATGTGAGGGAGTGATAGATTATAAAAAGATACAAAATAGACAAATAATTGAGCGTATTGGTTATGATGTGAGTATTTCAGATTTAGAAGACTCTCCAAAACAAAGATTTGTATTTGACAGATATGCGATAAATGAGATGTTGGAGATTTCCCAAACAAATAAAAAAGCGTTGTTTGTTATTTCAGCAACAAGCCATAAGGAGTTTACATCTTCTGAAAGTGTATCGTGGATAGATTCAAAAAGAATCACAAGACCATTTTTAACACTTCATTATATAAAGAAAAGACGTTTCGCTCCACAAAAAGTTACTAATTTAAGACATAAAATAGAAAACGGAGTGATTAAACTTGAGTGGGATAATCCTATGGATGATGGTTTCAAAGGTGTTATTGTGGTGAAAAATCCATTTAAAGTTCCTTGTTCTCCATATGATGGACAAAAACTTTACGGTGGAATAGATAATTACACCTATGATAATTTTGGAGATGTAGAAATTCACAAATACTATGCAGTGTTTGCTTATGATGATGTACCAAATTTTTCAGAGCCAACCTATATAGAAATTAACAAATAAAAGTAAATTCCAGTATTTTTAATACTGGAATAGGAAAATATAAAAAAAATCAAATACTCCCCCACAATTTAATCTTCCTTTAAGCAACTTCCCCCTATAATTCCCATCCACAAACGGAGAGACTTAGAGTTTAAGCCTCAGAAGTGATACTTCAACTGTTTGAGATCATTGAAAACTAAGCAAGTAAGACTAGC
>Ga0256837_1001352_pt1 | contig 17023 bp, 17 predicted proteins | sample 4562384metaG_FD_185976 | JGI IMG/M metagenome (GOLD analysis project Ga0256837, IMG submission 185976) | Hydrothermal vent microbial communities from Guaymas Basin, Mexico - 4561-384 | ecosystem: Environmental > Aquatic > Marine > Hydrothermal vents | place: Mexico: Guaymas Basin | collected...
AAGTAGTCCTGCACACTCTGCATATATTGATTTTGTTTTTGCATGTTTTATTAATGAATTTCTAAAATTTATACTATTTTTTACTCTATTATATGAAAGAGTAGTTTCTATATAGCCACCACATATATATACATAGTTAGCATCATTAGGTATGATGTGATCTTTTGTACTATCTACAATAGTTACTTTAGAGTATATCTCTTGAAATAATTTTAAATTATCATAATATAAAAAAGAGAAATTTTGATCATAAACTATAGCTAAATGTTTATCTTTTTTTTCTATATAATCAAATGGATAAGGTATATTATAATCAATATTGATTTTTAAAGTTTCTAAAAGCTTTATATCAATATATTGTAAAATATCTTGTGAGATTTTTTCTATTTTTTTTAAATCATTTAAATCTAATCCTAAGTGGGTATTTTGTAAGCTTTGAATATCTTTTTTTATCCAACCAACTATTAAAATATCTGGATGATCTTTTTTTAATTGTTTTTTTATAAGTTCATAATGTGCCCATGATGATAATTTATTTAATACTACAGCTTTTATAGTATTATTTTGTTTATAATCAAGCATACCTTTTAAAACAGCACTAAGAGTAATATAGCTTCCACTACCATCAAGGACTAGAATTGTAGGAATTTGAAGTAATTTTGATATACTATATGAACTACACCCTTTATCTTCTCCATCATAAAATCCCATAACACCTTCAACTATATTTATATCTTTTTTATAATAATTAAATATCCATTTAACCTGAGCTTCATTCATAATAAAACTATCAAGATTTATACTAGCATCTCCACTTACAAATTTATGAAATTGAGGATCTATAAAATCAGGACCTATCTTATAGGCTCTAGCTTTTTTTCTAAAATAATATAATAAAGCAGTTGTTAAAATAGTTTTACCACTATTTGAAGATATTGCACTTATACAAAGATTTAACATAAATACCCTTTTTTTAAGAAATAAAAAAAGCCTACTTAAAAAAGTAGGCTTTTTTATTTATAGAATAATATATACTATACAAATGATATATAAGCCATTTGTGTAGCATCACCTCTTCTAATTCTTGTTTTTATTACAGATGTATAACCACCATTTCTCTCAGTATATCTAGGAGCAATTTCAGTTACAAGTTTATTTGTAGCTGCTTTATCTTGTAAATAAGCAAATACAGCTCTATGTGAATTAAGATCACCAGAAGATGCCTTTGTTATTAATCTTTCAATATATCTTTTTAACTCTTTTGCTTTAGGCAAAGTTGTTTCAATTTTTTCTCTCTCAATAATTGCAATAGCCATATTAGCTAATAATGCTTTTCTATGAGAAGAAGTTCTATTAAGCCTTCTATATCCGTGCTTATGTCTCATCTTTTTAACCCTTTCTTTTTATGCTTTTAGTTGTTCTAATTTTTTTCTTAAAGCAGAAGCTGTATCTTCATCTAAAGTACTATCTATTGGATACCCTATATCTGAAAATTTTTCAGATATCTCCTCTAAAGATTTTTTACCAAGATTTTTTATACTTTTTACTTCAACTTCACTCATAAGTGCTAAATCACCAACAAATTTTATACCAGCTCTATCAAGAGAGTTAAAACTTCTTGCACTTAAATTTAAATCTTCAATTTTTACAATTAAATCTTTTAGATCTGTTGTATTTTCTGTTGCATTTGCTTCTACTAATTTAACTTCAGATAGATCAAATACTTTATTAAATACTGACATCTGAGCATACATAGTAGAAACTGCTTCTTTAAATGCATCAATAGGAGATATCTGCCCATCTGTTGTAACTGTAAAAATAGCTTTTTCATAGTTAGGATTATCTTCTACTAGCATCTTTTGAATATCATAAGTTACTTTTTTTACAGGTGTAAAAAATGCATCTAATGGTATAAAATCATTAGGAACTAAATCTCTTAGATCTTCACTAGCAATATATCCTATCCCTTTTTGTACAATAATAGAAAAATTTAATGTACAATCACTATTAATAGTAGCTAAATGATGATTTTGATTTATTACTTCTATATCATCATTTTCTAAGTCAATACCTTTGATCTCTCTAGCATTAGAAAAAGAATATTCAATCTCTAGTTGCTCTTGATCACTTTTTATTTTAAATCTAACCTCTTTTAAATTTATAATAAAAATAGCGATATCTTCTAACATACCTCTTATAGAATCAAACTCATGTTTTGCACCATCTATTTTTACAGCAATTGGAGCATATCCTACTGAACTACTCATCAATAATCTTCTTAATGGATGAGCTAAAGTAATAGCATACCCACTTTCAAAAGGAAAAGCACTAATAATAGCACTATTTTCAGTAATTTGTTCTATTTCTACCTCTGTTGGTAAAAATGGAGCATTTACAAATTTTTTCATATGTTTTCCTTTATTATATATGTTTACTATTTAGAATATAACTCAACAATTAATCTTTCTTCCACAGGTATAACTACTTCTTCTCTAGTAGGGATTCTTGTAAAAATTCCGAATACTTTTGTTTTATCTACATCTACCCAATCAGAAATTCCAGTTTGATTTGTAAGTTCTAATGATCTTACTATTTGAGTATTTGTTTTTGATTTTTCTTTTACTTCAATTTTTTGCCCTGGTTTTACCATATATGATGGAATATCTACTTTTTTACCATCAACTAATATATGTCCATGAGTTACAAATTGTCTAGCATTTGCTCTTGTTGTTGCAAATCCCATTCTATATACTACATTATCAAGTCGTGTTTCTATTAAAGTAATAAGATTAGCTCCTGTATTACCCTCTTGTCTTGCTGCAGCTTTAAAGTACATTCTAAATTGTTTTTCACCTACACCATAAAGAATTTTTGCTTTTTGCTTTTCTTGAAGTTGTAAACCATATTCTGATAATTTTGTTCTTCTTTGTCCATGTTGTCCTGGTGCAAACGGTCTTTTTTCTAATGCAGACTTACCATTAAGTCTTCTTTCACCTTTAAGTCCTAGGTCAGCATTAAGTCTTCTTTCTAGTTTTTCAACAGGTCCTCTATATCTTGCCATACCTTACTCCTTATACTCTTCTTCTTTTTGGAGGTCGACATCCATTATGTGGTAATGGTGTAACATCCTTGAACCATCTTACAGTAATACCTTCTATAGCTCCTATAGATTTAACTGCAGTGTCTCTTCCGCTTCCTGGTCCTTGTACTTTAATACCTACATTTTTAATACCATGTTCCATAGCTTTTTGTAGTGCATCTTCAACTGCTGCTGTTGCTGCAAATGGTGTTGATTTTTTACTACCTTTAAAACCTAAGTTTCCAGCACTTGACCATGCTATTGCATTTCCTGCATTATCTGTTACTGTTACCATTGTATTATTAAATGTTGCTGCAATATGAACTATACCATCTGCAATATTTTTCTTTACAACTTTTTTTCTAGTTACTTTTCTTTTTGCCATATTAGTTATCCTTATTTAGCCGCTGCGCCAACAGTTTTCTTTTTACCTTTTCTTGTTCGTGCATTTGTTTTTGTTTTTTGCCCTCTACAAGGTAATCCTCTTCTATGTCTTAGACCTCTATATGAACCTAATCCCATAAGTGCTTTGATATCCATGGCAACTTTTTTTCTTAAGTCCCCTTCAACCATATATTTTTCTTGAATTTCATTTCTAATAGCAGCAATTTCATCTTCTGTTAATTCATGTGCTCTTTTATCATATGAGATCCCTGTAGCATCTAAGATTAGTCTTGATGTATGTAAACCTATACCGAAAATATATGTTAATGCATACTCCATTCTTTTTTTGTTTGGTAAGTCAGTACCTGCAATTCTAGCCATACTTATTATCCTTGTCTTTGTTTATGTTTTTTATTCTCACAAATTACTCTTGTGATCCCTTTTCTTTTGACAATTTTACATTTGTCGCATATCTTTTTAACTGAAGCTCTTACTTTCATAAAGCTATCCTTTAAATTAAATTTTTTCAAATTCTATAGGCTTACAACCACTTTTGTAGCCAACTCTTTATAAAATTTAATCTCTAAATTTTATAAAAACTTCCCAAGGCTGTAGAAAATGAAGGTCAATTTTACTGAAAAATTACTTATAACTTACTTAAGTAAATCACTACCAATAACATTATAAGATATATTATCTATTGTATCCATAATTTTAACACCACCTATAGCCCCTACAGGGTGATTTGATATTTTTGCAAGATAAGATATTTTAGAACCTAAGATATTTTTAATATCCGTTTTTGTAGAAGTATCTCTATATGCACCTAAACCTATATAATCAAGATCTAATTTATTTGCTTCTAAAATTTCTAATTCATTATGGGTTGATAATCCAAATATTTTTTTTGGATATTTTCTTTTTAAAAATTTAAAAAACAATAAATTATTTTCTATATTTAAATTAGATTTTAATCTTATTAAATCTTCTTGTCCCATATGAATACCATTTGCTATATCTAAAAGGTCTAAATTATCATTGATAATTATTGGGATATTTGTAAGTGATTTTAAAGTTAAAAGATTTTGTTTTTGAAGTTGTGTATTGTTTTGTTTATCTCTATATTGAATATATACAATATTATAAGATGTGATTTTTTGAATATATTGTGAAAAAGAGATATTATATTTAGTTAATAACTCAAAATCACACAATGCATATATAGGAGTCATTACTCACTTTTATAAAATATCTTTAAAAAATCATAAACTGTTTGTTTCATATCATTTCGTGCTGTTACCATATCAATTGATCCATGTTCTAGTAAAAATTCAGCTTTTTGAAAACCATCAGGAAGATCTGCACCAATAGTTTGTTTAATAACTCTCGCACCTGCAAAACCTATTAATGCACCAGGCTCTGCCATAATAATATCTCCTAAAAATGCAAATGAAGCAGAAACTCCACCAAAAGTAGGATCTGTAAGTATTGAGATAAATGGTAAACCTGCATTATCAAGTTTTTTTAAAGCAGCACTTGTTTTTGCCATTTGCATTAAAGCAAATGTACTCTCTTGCATTCTCGCTCCTCCACTTGCACTTACAATAATAACACCTTGATTTTTTTCTAAAGCTCTATTACAAGCACGAACTATCTTTTCACCCTCAACTGATCCTAAAGATCCACCCATAAAAGAAAAATCAAAAACTACAAGTTGAACACCTAATCCATTTATGGTACACTCTCCAGATATAACAGAAGATGTATGACCAGTTTTTTTAAATGCCTCTTCAAGTCGTTTTTTATATGACTTACTATCTACAAATTGTATAGGATCTGTAGGGTGTAATTGTTCATCAAATTCTACGAAACTATCTTTATCACTTAAAAGTTCTATTCTTTTATTAGCTCCAATTCGCATATGAAAATTACATTTAGGACAAATATGATTTAAGCTTTCAACCTCTTTAAAAAATAATAAAGAGCTACAAGATGGACACTTTATCCAATGGCTTTGAACCTTTGGTGGAGTCTCTTTTTTCCCTTGCATATCTAGTACATCTGATTTTATTTTGTTAAAAAAATCATTTAAAGTAAAATCCATAATATATCCTTGTATTATATTTTCTTGTGCATTATATCAAAATTAAGCTTTTAATTTCTCAAATAATGGTAAATTGTCTAATTGTTCCCATGGATAATCCTCTTGACCCACTTGACCTCGTGCTGCTACATCTGCATATAAAAATGTATCATTGCTAGGTTTATCAAGATTAAACTTCTTTGTTATCCAATTTGGTGTAAGTGCAAAATTATCTTCTATAAATGTTGATAATTGATCATCATCTAAAGATGTATGTGTACCATATGTATCAACTGCTATTGAGGTTGGTTTTGCAACACCTATTGCATATGATATTTGTACTACACATTTAGTTGCAAGTTTAGCAGCTACTATATGTTTTGCTATATATCTAGCTGCATAAAGTCCACTTCTATCAACTTTTGTATAGTCTTTACTACTTTGTGCACCACCACCTATTGGTGAATATCCTCCAAAACTATCAACTATTAGTTTTCGTCCTGTTAAACCACTGTCATGAAGTGAGCTATGTGATACATATTTTCCTGTTGGATTTATATGTATTGTACAATTATTTTTATTATACATATCTTTTGGTAAATCTGCATCATCTATAAGAGTTTGTATAAGTTTTCTTACTTCATCTATATTCATAGAAGCAACACAAGGTGCTGAAACTACTATAGTATCTATTTTTTGAGGTTTGCTATTTTCAAAATTCTCTTTTGTAAAATAATCCATAGTAACTTGAGTTTTTATATCAACACCTAATTTATCTGGATTTTCTAATGCATATTTATATACTTTTTCCATTAAAATTCTAGCATATGTTATAGCACTTGGCATAAAATTTTTAGTTTCACAATCTGCATAACCAAACATTATTCCTTGATCTCCAGCTCCTGTTTCTCCATCTTCTTGATCTACACCTTGATTTATATCAGGAGATTGTCTATTTAAAAGTACTTGTACTTCTAAATCTTCAGGATGAAGACACTCTTGCTTTGAAAAATATGGGTTACCATTGTATCCTATTTTTGCTAATGCATCATGTACTAATTTTGTATAATCTTCTGTAGTCATATTTGTATGAGAGGTTACCTCTCCACCAATAACTACATGGCGACCTGCTACAAATACCTCAGAGGCAACTCTACTTTTGCTATCGCCAATGATTAGTTTATCTACTATACTATCTGCTATGATATCTGCACATTTATCTGGGTGACCTGGACTTACTACTTCGCTTGTAAATAAGTAATGTTTTTTGTTTTCCATTTTTGTTTTCCTATTTTTTGTTTTCCATAATGATAATTATCATTAAATTGTTTTCCATAATCTTGTTTTCCATTTTTCACATCAAAACTACTATTTGTTAGTTCTGTTTTTCAATTCATTAAGAGTTGAAAGGTTAAAATTTTAAATAAAAATATGTATTTTTATGCAATAACATAAAAGTGCATAAGTTTATCTAAACAAATCTTTAAATTAAATTATATATTTTAATTTTGGATTCAAATTAAATTTGTTCTTTACATAACTAATGATATAATATGCCCTTAATTTTATTAAAAAGGTTGCAATTTGTTTTATTGGTTTTATAGACATTTAGATATTAATATTTTTCAATATATCTCAATTCGTGCTGGAATTGGATTTTTTATAGCATTTTTGCTTACACTTTATATGTTGCCAAAATTTATTATTTGGGCAAAATCAAAAAAAGCAAATCAACCCATTTATGAGTTGGCTCCATCTTCACACCAATTAAAAGTAGGAACCCCTACTATGGGTGGAATTGTATTTGTAATAGCTACAATAGTAGCTACAATTTTTACTGCAAAATTAAATAATCCTTATGTTTTAGGTGGTCTTTTAACTGTAGGATTATTTAGTTTAATAGGGGTAAAAGATGATATAGCAAAGATATCATCAAATCAAAATGATCAAGGATTAACCCCTAAAATAAAGTTACTTTTACAAGCTATTGTTTCATTTATTATTATTGCTATATTATATTATGCCCAACATCCCACACAATTTTATATACCATTTTATAAATATCCACTTTTTGATTTAGGTCTTTTTTCTATAGTATTTTGGAGTTTAGTTATGGTTGCTAGTACAAATGCAGTAAATCTAACTGATGGTCTTGATGGATTAGCTACTGTTCCTTCTGTTATAGCATTTTTTACACTCTCTTTTATAGTTTATATTACAGGTCATGCAATAATTAGTAGTTATTTACTTTTACCAAATATTAAATTAGTTGGGGAGCTTTCTATTGTCGGGGCTTCTTTTATAGGAGCTTTAATAGCATTTTTATACTACAATTCACATCCAGCAGAGATTTTTATGGGAGATAGTGGAAGTTTAGCAATTGGTGGTTTTATGGGATATTTAGCAATAGTTGGAAAAAGTGAAATACTACTTATACTTATAGGACTTATTTTTGTAATAGAAGCACTTTCTGTACTTATTCAAGTAGGAAGTTTTAAACTTCGTGGAAAAAGAGTATTTCTTATGGCTCCTATACATCATCATTTTGAAAAAAAAGGGTGGCATGAAAATAAAGTAATTATTAGATTTTGGATATTTGCTTTTATGACAAATCTAATAGCACTTGCGAGTTTAAAAATAAGATAATGAAAATACTTTTAGCTCCAGCAGAAACAAAAAAAGATGGTGGTAACCAAACACCACTTCAATTAAAAGAGTTTCAAATAAAGCCTATATCATTGTATGAAGATTATGTAACATCTAGATCACAAGAGGAGTTATCTACTTGGTTTGGACTTAAAAAATTAACAGAGGTACAAAAATATCAAACAACCATACAAGATAAACCAACTCTAAAAGCGATCCAAAGATATACAGGGGTTGCCTATGAAGCTATAGGATATGAAAAATTAACAATCCAAGCAAAAAACTATTGTGACAAAAATATATTGATATTTTCAAATCTTTTTGGAGTATTAAAAGCTGATGATTGTATTCCAAACTACAAGTTTAAACAAGGACAAATATTACCAACACTTGATACTATTAAATATTTTAAAGAGTGTTTAAAACCATATCTTGATGAGATCTTAAAAGATCAAGAGATATTGGACTTAAGAGCTGGATTTTATGATAAATTTTATAAAATACCATACCCTTATATCACTATGAAATTTTTAAAAGATGGTAAAGTTGTATCACATTGGGCAAAACATTATAGAGGTGAAATAGTCAAAATAATGGCAAAGAACAATATATCATCATTAGGGGAGTTGATGAATTTCAATATTTCTAATTTATCATTAGTAGAGATACAAAAACAAAAAAATAAAACTACAATAATATATAATATCAAATAAAGAGGTTAAGTTATGAATAGAAAAAAAATATATCTATGTGCAATATGTAATGTACAAAGTGGAACTTGCAATGAGGATTGTAAATTTTGTACACAAAGTGTAAAATATAAAGCTAATATTCAAAGATATAAGGAAAAATCATTAGATGATATTATAAAAGAGGCAAAAATAGCTGTATCAAATAAAGCTATAGGGTATTGTTTAGTTACAGCAGGAGCTGGATTAGATGATAAAAAAGTAGAATTTATAGCAAAAATTGCAAAATCTATAAAAAAAGAGATATCAGATCTCAATCTTATAGCTTGTAATGGTATAGCTTCTCTTGATCATTTAAAAGAGCTAAAAAAAGCTGGAATTAATAGCTATAATCATAATTTAGAAACATCTAAAGAGTTTTATCCTACTATTTGTACTACACACTCTTGGGAGGATCGATATCAAACTTGTCTTAATATAAAAAGTGCAAATTTAAATCTATGTAGTGGTGGTATATTTGGTATGGGAGAAGCTCAAGAAGATAGGATAAGTATGTTAAACTCTATAAAAGAGCTAAATCCACAAAGTATGCCTATAAATTTCTTTCATCCAAATGATGCACTTCCGCTTACAAAAAATACTTTAGATAAACAAGAGGCTTTAGATCTTATAAAATTATCAAGAGAAACTTTAGGTAAAGATATTATGATAATGGTTGCAGGTGGACGAGAATCTACACTAAAAGATGATCAATATAAAGTATTTGAATATGGAGCAAACTCAATTGTAATAGGAAATTATCTTACAACAAATGGAAAAATAGCTTCAAAAGAGCTTGAAGATTTAGAAAAATTAAACTTTGATATAGCATCAACTTGTAATTAAAAAAGAGTAAATATGAAAAAAACACTAACAATCATAGATACATTTGGCTTTTTATTTAGAAGCTATTATGCACTTCCGCCACTTAGAAGTAAAGATGGTTTTCCAACAGGTATGTTAACAGGATTTATGAATTTTATTGCAGGTATTGGAAAAGATTTTCAAACAGATTATCTAATATTTGCATTAGATAGCAAAGGGGATACTTTTAGAAATGAGATTTATAAAGAGTATAAAGCTCATAGACCTGAAGCTCCTGAGGATCTAAAAGCTCAACTTCCAGTTGCTATTGAGTTTATTCAGAAGATGGGATTTTATAGTGCTGCTAAAGTTGGTTTTGAAGCAGATGATATTATAGCTTCATTGGCATTTGATGCTAAAAATAAAGGCTTAGATGTAAGAATTGTAAGTCACGATAAAGATCTATATCAACTAATTGAAGATGGTATAACTATGTTTGATCCTATAAAGAAAAAAACAATAACTGTAAAAGAGTGTTATGATAAATATGGTGTATATCCAAATCAATTTACAAATTATCAAGCACTCTTAGGAGATAGTGCCGATAATGTACCAGGGGTAAAAGGTGTAGGTGCAAAAACTGCACAAGCTTTAATAGAACAATTTGGAAATATAGATAATATCTATAGAAATATTAATAATATTGAAAAACCAAGATGGATAAAACTTTTAAATGAGAGTAAGGAGCTAGCATATATTAGCTATGATCTTGTAACACTTAAAAAAGATGCTTATAGTTTAGATGAGTTTGAAAGTATAGATTGTTTAAAACTTCCAGATGTAAATCCTATTTTACAAATAGCACCATTATTACAAAAATATGGCATGAATAAAATCTTAGATAAGGTTCATAAAAGTGGATTAAACTATAAAACTACTATACCTGATGGTTATATACAAGAGGATATATATGAAGCACCAAGTTATATTTGTGATTATATACTTTTAGATAACGATGCTAAACTTTTTGAGGTATTAAAACAGATTCCAGCTAACTCTTTGGTTGCATTTGATACTGAAACTACATCTTTGGATACAAAAACAGCTAAGATAGTTGGGTTTTCATTTTGTTTTGAACCAAATAAAGCTTACTATGTACCAATAGAGCATTTTTATCTAGGAGTAGGAAAGCAAGTATCACTACAAAGTGCAAAAAAGGCAATAGAGAATTTAAATAAATATAAATTAATTCTTCATAATTTTAAATATGATTATGAGATTATTAAAAGAAATTTTAATCTAGAGCTAAATCTTTTTAACGATACTATGATACTAGCTTGGCTTTGGGATAGCAGCAAACCTGTAGGTATGGATAAACTTGCATTATCTTTACTAGATGGGTATAAAACAATATCTTTTAAAAATGTAGTAAAAAAGGGGGAAGATTTTTCAACTGTAAGTTTAGATGAAGCTTGCTCTTATGCTGCACAAGATGCCTTTATAACACTAAAACTTTATGAAAAACTTATAAACTTATTTCAAAAAGATGATAAAGAGTATCTTTTAAATTTAGCTTCTAGTGTGGAGTTTCCTTTTATAAAAGTCTTAAATAGTATGGAAAACTTAGGTATAAAAATAGATATAGAGTTTTTTGAAGATCTTAAAACAAAAAGTAAAATATATTTAGAAAATTTAACTAAAACTATTTATGAATTAAGTGGAGAAACATTTAATATAAACTCTCCAAAGCAACTAGGTGTTGTACTTTTTGAAAAATTATGTTTAACAGGTGGCAAAAAAACAAAAACAGGTTATAGTACAAATGAAGCAGTTTTACAAAAAGTAAAAGATCAGCATATAGTTGTAGAGAAACTTTTAGAATATAGAGAAGCTTTTAAACTGCACTCTACTTATATAGAACCTTTATTAGAACTTGCAAAAAAAGATTCACTTCATCGTATATATACATCTTTTGGACAAACAGGAACTGCAACAGGAAGATTAAGTAGTAAAAATCCAAATCTTCAAAATATCCCTGTACGAAGTGAAGCAGGAAGAGCAATTAGAGAGGGCTTTATAGCAAAAGATGGGTATAAACTAGTAAGTATAGACTACTCTCAAATAGAGCTTAGACTTTTGGCACATTTTAGTTTAGATCCTACTTTAGTAGAAGCTTTTAATAATAACCTTGATATCCATCTTCAAACTGCCATAAAAATATTTGGAGAGGATGATGCACAAGAAAAAAGAGCCATAGCAAAGTCTATTAACTTTGGGCTTTTATATGGTATGGGTAGTAAAAAATTAGGTGAACAATTAGGTATTTCATCTAAAGAAGCAAAAAAATATATAGATAGCTACTTTGAAAACTTCTCAACAGTAAAAGCATACCTAGAATCTATAAAACAAAGTGCAATAGATAATGGATATGTAAAAACACTTCTAGCAAGAGTAAGAAAATTTGATTTTGAAAATGCAAATGGTATGATAAAAGCTAGTTATGAAAGGGAAGCTGTAAATACTGTATTTCAAGGAAGTGCATCTGATCTTATAAAACTGGCTATGAATAAAATATATATAAAATATAAAAATAATGAAGATATCAATATGCTATTGCAAATACACGATGAGCTTATTTTTGAGATAAAAGAGGATCAAATAGATAAAATAGTACCAAAATTAACATATATTATGAAAGAGGTATTTCAGTTGAAGATACCTTTGGATGTGGCGGTATCTATTGGTGATAATTGGGCTAAATTAAAGGGCTAAAAAGTAAGAGATGAAAATATACTTAATAGCTTATTATTTCAAGTTTTTTTTAAACCTCTTCGCATAGCTTCAACTAAGCTATCATCGGCTTTAACACCAGTGAATAGTTCAAAGGCAAGTACCCCTTGATATAAAAGCATATCTTCACCATCTTTTGATATAATCTTATTCTTTTTAGCAAGTGATAAAAATGGTGTTTCTTTTCCATATATACAGTCTATTGCATATTTACTATTTTTTATTAATGGATTTAAAAGTTCCATAGGTGCTGGATATTGTTCATCTTTTAATCCTGCACTTGTACTATTGATAATTATATCATAAGATGGTAAATCAGCTAAAAATTGAAGTCTCATACCATCCCAATCATAAAATTTAACACCTAAATCTATAAAAAAATCTCTTTTAGAAACACTTCTATTTAAAACTGTAGTATCAACTCCTTTATCATATAGTGCTACACTTATAGCTCTAGCTGTACCACCTGCACCTAAAATAAGAGCTTTTTTTATTGGTTCAAACTCTTCTATGGCTTTGATAAATCCTGGTGCATCTGTATTGTATGCCAATATTTTATTGTCTTTTTTTATATAAGTATTTACAGCTTTTATTTTAGAAGCTAAGCCTATAACTTCATCTGCATTAGTAAATGCATACTCTTTATGAGGTACAGTTATATTTGCTCCATAAAAATTATTTTCTAAGAAAACTTTTTTTATATTATTTCCATCTTTTAATAAAGTTTTATCATAATATCCATTAAATTTTAAAAAATCAAATCCTGCATTATGCATTTGTGGTGATTTACTATGCTCTACTGGGTTACCAAATATTGTATATTTTTTCATTATCTATTAAAATCTTGCTCTATAGCTTTATTTATTCTATTTATTGTTTCATCAACACCTAATATAAAAATGATATCATATACCGAAGGGGCTTGAGTACCACCTGTAAGAGATATTCTTATTGGTTGAAATAACTGAGGAAATTTCAATCCATTATCTTGTATAAATGGTTTTGTAATATTTTCTATTGATTCTACACTTGTTAAATTATTTTTATTTTCTTCAAGTAATTTTATATAGTTTTGTAAAGTTTCAATAGTGTTATCTTTTATAAACTTTTTTGTTCCTTTTTTTTCATATTCAAAAGGGGTATCTATAATTTTTTTAATTGCATCTTTTAATTGCACTAAAGTAGATGCTCTATCTTTTGAAATATCTAGTAAAAATTCGTTATTTGGTATATTTTCAATATCAAGATCAAAATCATTTTTTAGTAAATTTACTAATCTATTAAATGAACTCTCTTTTATATAGTGTGCATTTAACCAATTTAATTTTTCAGTATTGTATGCTGATGCTGATTTATTTATATCATTTGGATCAAAAAGATCTAACATCTCTTCCATACTAAATATCTCTTGATCACCATGACTCCAACCTAATCTTACTAGAAAATTTAAAAGTGCTTCAGGAAGATAACCATCTTTTTTATATTGCATTACATCCATTGCACCATCTCTTTTTGATAGTTTTTTACCACTTGGATTGTTTATCATAGGTATATGGTAAAATTTTGGTAACTCAAATCCTAGTGCATTATAAATTACAATTTGTTTTGGAGTATTACTTAAGTGGTCATCTCCTCTTAAAACATCTGTTATGCCCATAAGTGCATCATCAATAGCAACTACAAAGTTATATGTAGGGATACCATTTGATCGTGCTATTACAAAATCATCTACTTGATCAGCAGTAAAACTCATAGATCCTTTGATACCATCTTGAAATTCTATAGTTCCACTTTTAGGTGCTTTTATTCGAATAACTGGTTCTATATCTTCTGGAATTGGCGGTAATTCTTTATTTTCTTGAGGTCTCCATGTCTCATCATATCTTGGAGTTTGTTTTAGTGCTTCTTGTTTTACTCTTTTTGCATCTAATTCCTCTTTACTCATATAACATTTATATGCTTTACCCTCATCTAAAAGTTGATCTATATATTTTTTATAAATATCTAATCTTTTAGATTGATATTCTATTGTACAATCACTAGGCATCCCTACCCAATTAAATGCTTCAAGTATAGCTTTTACTGCATCATCATTATTTCGTGCAGTATCTGTATCTTCAATACGAAGCTTAAATTCACCATTTGTTTTTTTTGCCCAAAGATAACTATAAAGCGCTGTTCGCAAACCACCTATATGTAGATATCCTGTTGGACTTGGTGCAAATCTTGTTATTGCCATTGTTATTCCTCTTCAACTTTTTTTATTGTATCGCAAATTGCTCTATGCAATAACTCTTTATTAAATGGTTTTACTATCCAAGATGTTGCACCTACATTTTTTCCTTTTTGTTTCATAGCATTAGAATATTCTGTTGTAAGTACCATAATTGGTGTCGAAGCATAATCAAATCCATTTCTAAGATATAATATAAATTCAAATCCATCCATATTTGGCATATTAATATCAGTAATTATAAAATCAAAATCATCATCTTCATTTTGTTCTATAACTTCAATAGCATCTTTACCATCTATTGCTCCTGTTATATTTACATAACCTAGTTCAAATAGTGTAGACTCAACCATATCTCTAATAGTTGCACTATCATCTACATATAAGATTCTTATATTTTTATTATTACAATTCATTATTATCCTTTAAAAATTATTGGGATTAAACCCAAAATCAGTAGAAAAATTACCACCAAAATTTTGAATATTTGGGTCATTATATCCAAATTGAGCTGATAAATTACGAAGTTTTATAATATTTTCCTTTATATTGATATAACTTGGACATACCATATTACAATTTCCACATAAAGTACACTGCCAAATACCATTATCTTGAATAGCATCTATTTTTGATTTTTTATTATTTTCTTTTTTATCATTTATATATCTAAATGCCCTATTTAATGCAAAAGGTCCTTGAAATTTTTTATCATACTCATAAACAGGACAAGAACTATAGCAACTATTACACAATATGCAGTTTGATTCTATATCTATATCTTTTTCATCAATTTGAGTTATAACCTGTGTACTTTTTTCTTCTAAAAATGCCTTTGATTTTTTTAAAAAAGTTTCTTGAATATCAAGATTAATAATAAGATCTTTTACAACCTTACTATTTTTAAGAGGTGCTATAGTATCATTTTCTTTTATAGGAGTTTTACAAGCTAATTTTTCAATACCATTTATCCTTATAGCACAACTTCCACAAACTCCACTTTTACATCCACTTCTAAAAGCTAATGAGTGATTTTTATTTTTTTTGATATAAAATAGTGCATCTAATATATTTGATACTTTATCTTCAATAGAGTAGTTTTTATCACATACTATTATTTGTAGAATAGACATTCTTACCTTTCTTTTTTATTTATATTATAACATAATTACTTTTAAAATTAAAAATGTAACTTATTGAAACTATATAAAATTTATTTTATTCAGATCGTTAAAATGCTATTAAAATGCTATTTAATAAATTTATAATATAATATAAAAAAATTAGGAGAGTAAAGAATGAACAATAAATTTTATCCAAAAAAAGAGATGTTTCAAGAGCCACTTATAAAAAATATGTGTGAGTATAAAGAGCTAGTTGAAGAGTTTGAAAAAGATTATGAAGGTACTTGGGCAAAATTTGCAAAAGAAAAACTAGATTGGTTTGAGCCTTTTACAAGAACTTTAGATGAAAGTAATGCTCCATTTTATAGATGGTTTGATGGTGGAAAACTAAATGTAGCTTATAACTGTATAGATAGACACTTAAAAACGAAAAAAAATAAAGCAGCTATTATTTTTGAAGGGGATAATGGTGATAAAAGAATATTAACATACAGAGAGTTAGCTTATGAAGTAAGTAAAACTGCCAATATGTTTAAAAATCAATTTAATATAAAAAAAGGTGATAGAGTAGTAGTATATATGCCAATGATTCCTGAAGCTGCTATTACTATGCTAGCTTGTGCAAAAATAGGAGCAATTCATAGTGTAGTTTTTGGTGGTTTTAGTGCAGAAGCCCTAAGAGATAGAATAATTGATGCTAGTGCAAAACTAGTAGTAACTGCAGATGGTGCTTTTAGAAAAGGTAAGCCTTATATGTTAAAACCAGTTGTTGATACAGCATTAGAGCATGGTTGTGAATGTGTAGAAAAAGTTTGTGTAGTTGAAAGAAATGAGCAAGAGATTACTTGGGTTGCTGGACGAGATTATAGCTATAATGAATTAATAAAAAATGAATCAAGTTTTTGTAAATCTGAACCTATGGATAGTGAAGATCCTTTATTTTTACTATATACTAGTGGAAGTACAGGAAAACCAAAAGGGGTACAACACAGTTCTGCTGGATATATCTTATGGGCGCAAATGACTATGGAGTGGGTGTTTGATATTAAAGATAATGATACTTATTGGTGTACTGCAGATGTAGGTTGGATTACAGGTCATACTTATATTGTTTATGGACCATTAGCTGCAGGAGCTACAACTGTTATGTTT
>Ga0256837_1001357_pt1 | contig 16974 bp, 13 predicted proteins | sample 4562384metaG_FD_185976 | JGI IMG/M metagenome (GOLD analysis project Ga0256837, IMG submission 185976) | Hydrothermal vent microbial communities from Guaymas Basin, Mexico - 4561-384 | ecosystem: Environmental > Aquatic > Marine > Hydrothermal vents | place: Mexico: Guaymas Basin | collected...
TCTCGCACAGGGACATGTAAAAGCACTCAACAAGATTGCAGATCTAAACGCAGTCCTTACTGTAAACCTTGGAACAGGAAACGGCTACTCTGTGCTCGATATGGTAAAAGCATTTGAAAAGGCCTCAGGTAAAAAAGTACCCTATGAGATAGCTCCAAGACGTGCAGGAGACATTGCAAAATGTTTTGCAGACCCTAGCTATGCAAAAGAGACTCTTGACTGGGAAGCGACTCGTGGGATAGATGAGATGTGTGAAGATACCTGGAGATGGCAGTCCAATAATCCAAACGGCTATAAGAGCTAGCCGTTTACTTGTGCGTGTATAAGAACTTATATTTTAAAAAGAGCTCAAATATACTCCCGCCGATACCATTTACATCATTGGTATAGCTTGTTCCTATGATGAGGTGGTCCTGAGAGTAAACTTTTCCTCCATATCCCGCATTGAAACCGTAACTAAACGCAGCAAGGTCTGTATTGTAGTAGCTGCTTACCTCAAAGTAAGGTCTCCAGACTCTTGTGTATATTTCACTGTTTTGCATCCCATAGGCAAAATCAACTCCGAGATTCATAAAATTATTTGGCAGGACCTGCCCTCTTGCTGATCGGAGTTTGTCTATGACCCCTTTTGAACCTGATTTTTCATTATATACAGCAGCATCGCTAAAGAGAGAGAGTCTCATATCTGGGTAGCCGTTGCGGATTTGGTGTCCGAGATTTGCTCTGATATACTCACCCTCACCTAAAGAGACATTATCTTGAGAGTTATATCTGTTGTGCTCATAGAGTAGTTCTAGGGCAGTTGAATTGAAGATATTGTAAGTCGTACGTAGTTCCAGCTTATCTTTTTTACCACCAATGAGGAGTTGTGATGACTCATCTGTTTTTATATTTTTATACAGACCTCCTCCAATGTTAAGCTCTTTTGTAAGTTGGTATTTTCCAAAAAGAGAGAAGACAAAGTAGGAGTCCATACTGTTTGCATAGCCACCAAAAAGTGTCACCTCTGCTTTGTCAAATACTCTTTTAATCCCGACATTAAACGCAAGTGTATCATCAGGAACATCTGTGAGAATATTTTTATCTAGGTTGCTGTTACGGTAGTAACTCAGATCACTGAGAAGATAGTAGCTTCTGTTGATATAGTTGATATTGTTTAGGGCAATATATTTTCTTAAAAGAGGGTCGCGGTTATAGTAGGAAATTTTTACATCTGTAGCGTCCGCTCTAGTTTTTGTAATATTCAGCAGAGATATGTAGGCATTTTGATTATCATCATTGTGTTTTAGTGCCTGATAGCTTAATGATTGTGCAAGAGCTGTCTGTCCGTCATTTTCAGCGGCAAGGGAAGCTTCACCTATGGCTATCGTGTGAAGATATGCAAAAAGAATATCCTCTATCTTACTATGGTTTTGTTGTGTTACAGCGTCCGAAAACTGCATCCAGATGGCCTTCTCTTTTGTCTTAAGATAGATGCTGTGTGCTTTTTGCAGTGAATTATTTTTCACAGCAAACGCATATGACAAATCATTGTAGTGCTGTTTGGTGAGATATGGTTTTGCCTCTTGAAGTGCTTGTGTAAAGGCATCATAATCCAAAAGCGCCATCTCTACTCTGAGTTTGTCGTTGAGGTAAATGTCGTTTGTCTTTAATGCAGGGTTTAACTCTATCTCCTTATGCAGCATGGAAGATATACTACGCATTGTAGTTAAATAGGCATTTTCATTGTTTTTAGCACGATAGAGGTCTGCTTGTAAAAATTTGAACTCTACAGCGTTTACTATGGGGTTTTTCTCTTCTATGAGCTGTTGCATGTAGTAGTTTGCCAAATTGATATCGTGTATGGCATAAGCAAGGGAAGCAAGCCTAAAGTAAAATTCATGGGGCATTGAAATATCAGTCGCTAAGAGAGCCAACTCTTTTTGTAGTGCATTGGACATTCCGTATGCCTGATAGAGGTTTAAGGCAGTGAACTTTATCTGAAGAGAGTTTGGTTTGAGCTGTAACGCTTTTTCTATTGCCTCTTGCGAGAGTCTTTGTTTGCCTTCGTAGTGGTAGAGGATAGCCTTTAAGAGCCAGTATTGGGATTGTGTTTTTAGTTTTGTATCTTCTTGTGCATCAATAGAGGTGATAGCTTTTTGTAGTGTGGCAATATCTTTTTCTCTCATAAGCTCGTTTGCAAAAAGATAAAAAAGATACGAGAGGTGAAATTTATTGTATGCCTGTAGGGCAGTTTTAGTGGCTAAAGATTTGTTTGAGTCTTTGTTTAAAGCAATGACCCTCTCATAGTCAACAAGTCTACCCTCTTTATGCTCTATAAGTTCCAAAGAAGCCTCTGCAGCGGGTTTAAACTGCTCAAGATACCACCCTAAATCACTCTTTAACTGTAGATACTTCTTGTCATACTCTTTGTGTGCTATAGGTTTGTTAAGTGTCTCAAATGCTTTTGCTATATTGCGCTTAGAGTAGTAAAAATAGGAGATAAGTTTGATGTTTTGCAGATTGTAAAGGTTGTTTTTTTCAATTATGGTAATGATACTTTGTGCTGCGTTTAGATCCTCCATCTCCATGTAAATCTGCAGGGCTTTATCTAAATACTCTGGATGTGTAGTATCTTCATAATAGAGTTTTTCCAAAAATTGTGCTGCAATTTCCGGTTCACCTACTTCAGTATAGATATAAACCATCCTCTCAATATTCTCTTTTGATGGATTTGCTTTGGCCTCCTGTCTGACGAGACTTTTAAGTGATTCGTACTGGTATGTTCCTAAACCAAAGTCAATGATATCTTTAGCAAGTTTTGGATCATGTTTTTTATTGTACATAAATTCCATATATTTGATGGATTCACTGCTTCTGCCGCTCCATCTGCAGACCTCTGCCATTTTTTGATTCCAGTAGTATGAGTTTGGATGTTGTTCGTATCCCAGTTTTGCAGTTTTGTAGGCATGTTCTAAATCATTTGAGTATAAAAAGGCTTGCAGCATAAGTTTTAACTCTTCATCGCTACTGTATGCATTTTCTGATTTATGCTCTAAGTCTATTTTGCTCGGGGCATCCTTTTTAAATCTATACTTGTAGGTTGTTGCAAGATAGGCATATTTATATTTTTGTTTATACTTTGGAAGTTCTTTTTTAGCCTCGTCCATCTTTTCATAGCAACCGCACCTTACTGTCAAATTATCGGAAATACGCATCAGTGTGCACTCTGGAGGAAAATTACTCTTTGTAAGTTTTTGCAGATTTTCTTGGGAGTACAGAGCACTTTGGAGCTGAACCGTGTAACAGCTTTGAGAACTTTTTGCATAAAGTGAAAAAGAGATTATAAATGTCAAAATAATAAAACGCATACTTACCTCTTCATCTTTAGTAATTTTGTAGAGAGTCTTTTTGCTCTTTGGAGCTCATTGGCGGAAATATAGAGTTTCAGGAGTGTAATACGTGCTTTTTTATCTTTGATAAAGTAGTTTTCATATCTGTACCCTAAACGGACTGCATCTTTATGGTGCCCGCCTGCCTGAAGGGTTTTAATCGCTTTGAGCCACAAATCCCTGCGTTTTGTATACTCAGGGGTATGTTTAAACTGGTTCATATAAAGTTGTGCAACTTTTTTGTACTTTTTGTGCTGTAGATAAAATGATATAAGTTTTTTTCTCCAGTATGAGGAGTTTTGTGCATGTGTAATTATGAATGCCTCTGTCTCTTTGTATGAGTAGTGTTTTGTTAATAAATAGTAGCGTTCATCAAGCCATTTCTTGTTGTTTTGTTTATCCAAGAGGGCGAGTCTGTCCAAGTAGAACATACTCTGTTTATAATCCTTGAGAGTATATGCAAGATAAAAAGCATCGCTTAGCAGTTTTATATCATTTGGATTTTGCTGCAGCAGTTTTTTTACCAAAAGGTAACTGTCTTGTTCATCATTTAAAAAGTAACTCTCTTTATAGAGCTCTTTGAGTTCACTCTGTTTGTAAAAATTTTGGCTGATAATGATATGAAATAGCTTTTGCAGTTGTCTATATTTTGCTTTGAGCTCTTTTGTTCTATTTTTCTCTTTGAGATAAAAGTAGTCCTCTTTTGCAATTTTATAACTCAATTTATATGCTTTTTGGCGCGTCTGTCTCTCTTTAGAGTTTCTTAAAAGCTCTAAAAGTCTAAATGAGAGGTCTTTTTTCTCTGCTCGAAAAGCCTGCTGCGCAAGATTGAGCATAAGTGTTTCATTTGAAGGGTCGTTTTTGAGCATGTTTTTAAGATACAGTACACTTAAGTCATAATTGGATTGCTCTGCGAGAATCTGTTTTGTAAGAGTATCTTTGGGATATAAAATAATAAGGATGATGCAAAATACGAGAAATCCGATAATTATCTCTTTGTATGTTGCTACATATATTTTTTTATTATTTGCATATGACATTGAAGGCAACTTTCTTTTTATATTTGTAGTTAAAAGTGATTATATCATCTTTTTTTCTAATATCTGAAGCGGTATTTGTGAAGTTGTATCGGCATTTTTGAGGAATGTTGAGCTCTAGTTTAAGTGGTAAATAGGATTTGAGCTGCATACTAAAACCATTATCAGTAAATTCACTTTTTACAACTGCTGCGTTTGTGCTGACTAGATATCCATGATTGCGATGTATCTTTTTTGAGAGATGTATCTCTGCGTCTGTTTTGTCTCCTAGATGGATATATGTATGGTTTTTAATGCGTTTAAATCCGAGTAGATTGGATGAAGTGTTCATATCTACATATGATTTTTCATCTTCTAAACGCAGTGTTTTAAGATTTTTCATTCCCGCTACGAGATAATGGTTTTTGTTGCCTGCAAGAGAGACTGTATAGTAATCCATCACTTTTGGAATATATTCAGAGGTAAAGATTGGGTTGACATCTTGTTTTATGGCCCACCCATACACATAATGAAGAGCATTGAGCGATGCACGTTTTGAACCGGAATAGAGATGGTAGTAGATGTCTATGGGCTTTAGTCTTCGCGGGTTATCAGTATGTTTAAATGTCTGTACAACTTTTTTAAATCCCCAGTATGGCCCAAGCCACTCATTTGTATAGATGTTTTCATTTTGTGCACCTGTATATATTTGACAATACTCTCCTCTTTGAATCCCCATCGGGGCAACATAAGAGAGCCATGGATTTGCATTGCTTATGTAGGTATCGCCCCCGTTGATATTGAGAAGGTTTTGTTTGTAAACATAATCCAGAACCATCTCGGTCGGTGCACAATCACCACTCCAAAAGATTGTTTTGGCTTTAGGATATTTGTTCTTTGGAAGATATTTTATATTTATCTCGTCAAGCATCCCTTTTGTCTCATTTTCTAAAGAGAAGTGGTATCCTTTTGGTTTGAGTCTGTATTTCTCATCTAAAGTTCCATTATGGATTTTATTCCAAAAGAAAGGGTGTGTAAAGGTGTGTGTTGCAGGTTCTACATTTGGAAGTTTATAGATCTTTTTTACTATTTTTTGCAACTGCGGTGCTAATTTTGGGTAGAGCCCGTTGTCATCAACCTCTGCACCGATAATAGAGACAGAGATGGGAATAGGGTACTTTTGCAAAATATCACTGTAGATTGTATCTCCTGAGAAGAGTTTTGGATTCCACTCTACTCTGTTCATTATCCCGTCACCATCAATATGGCTAAAGAGAATCCTTTTTCCGTTTTGTGTTGTGACATCAGGGACTATGATGGTTTGTAGACGGAGCGCTTTTTTAAAGAATTCAAAAGGGTTGATAACCCAGAGATTGTCATCGTTGAACTCCTGTATAAAAGCATTTCTAAGTGCGAATCCACCCCATGGCATGAGTGCTGCATAGGTTGTTTGTGTATGATTTGTATTTGTCAGACTAAAGAGCCTTTTGCCTTGAGTGATATCAATAAAACTTTCACTGTTGTTGAGTGATGGTTCTATCTCATACCCTAGCATTGCATCTTTATCTTTGATTTTACCCTTGCGGATATTCTCAGAGCCCTCATTTATCTTAATAGAGAGTTTGTTTAAAGAGTCGTTAAGTGGTAGTGGTAAAGTTCCTGCAAAAACAACTTTTATATTGTACTCTTGGAGTTTTAATATCCACGCAATAAGTTTGTCTGGATTTTTATACTCTTTTGCAAACCAGATTATGACTCCGGCGTACTGCTGCATCGTTTCCATGGAGGGTAGTTCATGTTTGCTGATGTCATAAAGTTTTTGTATGTAGCCCTGATACTCTAAAGGAAGTGCACCGTGTTGATGCGCGGAGAGAAAAATTCTATCATGCTCACTCTCATCTATCAGCGTTAAGATTTCACGTTTGATAGGATTTTTCGATGAGTTACCGTAGATGGTCAAATCTTTTGTAGAGAGATAGGGAATCATCCCTTTTTCTGTAATTTTTTTAATGCTGTTGCGTGCCTCTTTTGAATTTAAATCCTGCAGTGGCAGATAATCGACACAGATAACATCTAGTTTGTAGTGCCGAATTTTTTTAATATAGGTATCGAGCCAGACTCTATCTTCTTTAGGCACTGTTTGATACGATAAATCTTTACCTGCAAGACCATGATAGTATGATTCAAACAGTACTGCGTTTATAGAGTCATGAACCTTGTCAATTATCTCAAAACCTCTATTTATGATGAGTTTTGAGTGTGGATATCTTTGATGAAATCTTTTAATGATATCTACTAGCGCAGCTTCACTTTTGGCTCTTTGCTCTTTTGTTTTACAGACAAGTTGGTAGGAGTCGAGTGTGTCAAAAAAGAAGTTTTTAAATCCTCGTTTCATCTGCGGTTCAATAATATCTTCAAAGAGAAACTCTTTGTATTTGGGATTTGTCAAATCAAGAACAGGGGAGCTCCATGCTTTGTTATTGCCAACTATCCACTCTTTTTTAACCTTTGCAAACTCTTTTATATCTCTGTCAATTTCACCGATGCTTACATAGGCATACATCTTATCTCTGTAGACCTTAAAACCGTGTGTAGCTGTATTTGTATGTGTAGGCTGTACGATGATATAGTCGTGTATCCCAACCATAGGATAAGATATCTTCTCACCATAATATACTATTGCACTCTTGTCTGTGAGTGCTCCAAACGCAGTAGTGCACAGCAGCATAAAGAGAAGTATATATCTATTGCAGCATAAAAGTTTCATAATTCAACCTGTCCAATTCTTTTCTGATAAATATTATACTTGCGGTAAATACAAGTAGTAAAGAGACTGTGTAGCCATATCCAAACATAGCCGGCCCCATATCGATGGAGAGGAGTGTTAAAACTGTATTGAGTACAAAAAAAGCGATACTGAGCCACATAGCAACCACTTTTCTGTCTAGGTAGTACAAGATGGCCAAAACAGACATAAATGCAAGTTGCAGCATCGCTCCAATGGTAAGGATATAGAGAAGCCCAAGATAGAGCTGTGGTATGTGGAGGTATGCAAAGAGATAAGGAACCGTTAGAAAGAGTATGATATCTACAATGGCCTGAATAATGATAATCTCATGCACGGCATGGCGGACAACATAGACCATATCATCCCTGTATGTGCGTATTGCTTTGAGCGTTCCTCCGTTTCTGACAGAGTTGTAATAGAGGTCGTACTTCTCTGCAAAATCTGCTTCAAGTCTGTAAAAAAAGATGGCCATTCCCGGTATGATGGAGAGATAGGCTAAAAATATTGGCATATCATAAACGAGTGAAGCGTGGAGTTTTCCGATAACCGCATAGCCCGTTGCAGGATGGTACCAAAAGATAAACTTGTCTACCCATGCACCAAGATTGTAGGTAAGTCCCGCAATCGCAAGTGTCCAGTAGAAGTTCTTTGCCAGAAAAAAATCTACTTTGAAAAAGATGGTGGAGTTGTAGCTTTTGATAATAAGTGTCATCAAGACAATAAGTAAAAAGGCATTTCCTGTAAAAAATATGTAGATTAGTTTTTCAATGGTGTCCCCGGCATAAATGGAGATAAAAACGATTAGTGAATAGGCGATAAAATAGGACCAGACCACACCGTTGTAATACTTCAGGCTTGCTGCTAAAATACTTGAGATCCAAACACCGCAAAGCACTAGGAAGGTGGCTATTACACCGATGATAAAAACGGCACTCTGTCCATCAAACATCCAGAGATAAAAAGGGACAACAAAGGGGAGTCCCAAAATCCAGGCTAAAAAGAGTGCCCCAAAATAGGCAGGCAGAATTTCATCTTCACGGTGGTTGAAGATTAGGTCGGCTATATAGCGCGTAAGAGGAAGCTGTACAATACCCGTGATTATAAGACTAGAAGCCAAGGCAATGGCATAGGTAATGACAACCTGAAATCTGTAAACATCACTGTCCGCACCGTAGTTTGCAAGGTTGATAAAACCGACAAGCAAGATAGCGACTATAGAGACGACCCAAGGGCCTGAACTTAAAATTGCTGAGTATCCGTAAACCTTTGCAAGAGATAAAAGTCTGTCCTCTTTGAGTATCTTTTTTAGCTCAAAACCTATGCCGGCCATTAGCTTGCCCCCCTTTGTAGAGTGGTAGTAAACGCAGTGATAGTAAATCTCTTGATTTGTACAAGTCTACAAGGAACTTTTACAGGGGCATAGTAGTTAAAGACTCTTGCGTTTAGTTCAGACCATGAAAGTTGCAGTGCTTCACTGTAGAGCTCTCTGTACTCCTGTAAAAACATCTCTTGTCTATAGTACTTTTGCACCCTTTTTAGTCCGGCTTCTTGAGCTTTTTTCCACTCACCGTTTTCAAAGTTTAAAAAACGAATATACTCTTTTGCAAGGGCATCAGGGTTTGCGATACCTGTAACAGCACCTGCTGAACCTATTGCCTTGTCATCACTGTTAATTCCGCCCTCTATCAAGTCCCTGCAGCTTCCCACATCGGTAGCGACACAAGGTACGCCTGCAGCAAAGCCTTCTAAAATAACAAGCGGCATTCCCTCACTGATAGAGGAGAGTGTCTGCAGTGCTGATTTTGGAAGGATCTTTGTAATATCACTGTGACCAAAAAATTTGATTTTATCTTCACTCTTTTGTATCTCTTCAGGAGAGAGATTGCTTTTGTTGCCCTCAAAGCTCTGAATGGAACCCTTTAAATCAAGAGCAAATGCCATCTGTTGACACTCTTGGACATACTCTCTGTCTTCATCTACTGCCCCGACTATCCATCCCTCTATGTCAGGAATGGTTTGGGATGCAATTTTAATGGCACGTATAAATGTCTTGATATCTTTGATGGGAACAACACGTCCGATAAGCGTGATAATCGGCCTTGGCGGGTCATTTCTGTACTCTATAGTCCGCATAAGTCCATCTACATCAACACCGTTTGGTATTATCATAGTTCTGTGAGCAGGGGCTCCAAAATTTATCTGTATCTTCTGTGCACCGGAAAAGAGTGAGAGTATATGGTTTGCGCGATGGTAACAAAAGAGTCCGATTTTGTCAAAAAAACTGATCCACATTTTTTTGATATAGTTGTACTCTTGGGGCTGCTGCAGAAGTGATGGTTTTTTAAACTCTATCCAATCAGCAGAGAGCATATCTATCTTTCTCTCTCTGGTGTAAATCCCATGTTCAGTCAGAAAGAATGGTCTTTGTGTGGTATAGGAGGAGAGTGCACCTAAAAAGCCTGCATAGCCTGTTGATGGGGCATGATAGATTTTTGTTTTTGGAAGCCCTTTTACAATATTTGCAAGTGTCCAGATAGGTTTATGGATATTGCGAAGTGTCCAAAAATAGTCGATAAAAGGAATGTCAGGGCAGTTTTTTGAGTAAGTTGCAGTTAAAAATTCCCATGCCAGTTCTGAGTGTAAAAAATCATCAAAAGTGACATTTTTTGTATAAAAATCAAGGTTTTGGAGCACTTCTGGAATTTCACCGCTGTTGTTTTGCAGAGCGGTGTAGAGTTTTTGAATTGCTTTAAATCCCTCTTCACTTCCTCTTCTTTTTTTCGGTTTAGGCCTTTTTTTATCATCTTTATCAAAAAGATAGTGCACTTCCAGGTGTTTTAAATTTGATGGAAACTCATAACTTACCTGCATAAGTTCTCCATCAAGGTAAGGCGTCGCACCGATAAAACAGACACCGAATGAAAACTCGGGAAGCCCTTTTATAAGCTGTAAAATCCAGCTTGAAACCCCACCTTTCACATAAGGGTATGTCCCCTCAGAAAAGAGCATGATGTCAACACTTGAACTTTTGGGAAACTGTTGACTCATGATACTTCTCTCCACTGACTCACGACAGGGTAGAGTTTTGCATTGTATTCAAGCCCCTGCGCCTGTTCTAAAAGTGAGTGTACAATATGGTATTTTTTAGTAATAAAGTAAAGTTCTGCAAGATAAGGAACTAAAAATGTAGAGCGTTCAGAGAGTAACTCTTTGGCTACTGTCAGTTCGGCTTTAGCTTTTTCATACTCTCCTCTGTGCATATAAACTCTGCCCATCAGACTAAAGAGACTTGCGCAGATAGTGTAGGTCTCTTCGAGTTTTTTTCTCTCTTTACGAAGCTGCTGCAGATGTGTAAGTTCTTTATCCTCTGATTCACATTTTTTAATATTTTTAATAATAACATCAAGCTGTGGTATGTAGTACTCTTTTGCAATTTCAAGGTAGGCAATAACAGAATTTAAAAAGTTTACTTTCAAACTGTCGTGTGCAAGTTCTGCATAGACCATTTCCCAGTAGAGATATGCAAGTTCTTTTGCGGAGTGAGCGATACGCTCTTCATCTTTTGCATCATCTTTTGTAATCTCCTTTGAAATAATGGCAAGATTTTTATTGATACTGGAGTTGATGGCTGTCTCTGCTTTGTTGATAATGGCGTATCCAAACATACGAATCTCATCATCTCTGCTTGAGAGGGTTTGTTTGACAACATTTAGACTTATGGGAGAGTTGGCTGCAGCAAGACTGGAGAGAGCTTTAAGTTTTTTTGATTTTGGTATGTAGTCATTATTCATGATATTTATCATGGAACCTTCCCCAAAAAGTCTCTCCACTTCTAAAAATGACTCTTGGAACTCATCAAGGTCCAAGATGTTCGTGTCAATAATCTTCTCCTCATATTTGACATTTACCATATACCAAAAAATCCACAGCGTAAAAAAGTAACCAAGGAACGGCAGACTGATATTGAATAAAAAACTAAAGAGAAAAATTGCAATCTGGTTGTTCTTATGTAAAGATGCCTTGTAAAGTGTTTTAAAAATCCAACTCTTATCTTCAATACTTTTGACTCTTTTTTTATCTTGCAAATCAATTTTTTTGGTAGATTTTTTAAATCTTTTAAGGGCATAAAAAGAGATGAAGAGTGAAAAGAGTATGGAGAGAAGCAGGTGGATCAAGAGGATAATATGAAGATGGTTCTCATAAAAGATAAAAGGATTAATCATTATAGTCGTCTTCTATATATTTATTGAGCAGTTCCAGCTGATTAATATTAAAATTCATAGTTTCAAATTTTTTATCTTTATCATATTTGATATTGTGTTTTAGTCGTTTTAAAAAACCAAGAGCAGAGGAGCTGTCGCTTAAGGGAAAGAGAAAAAGAACATAATGGAACTCTTTGTACTTTGTAACAGTTACTACATCAAGTGCACGGAGCATTTGTAATACTTTTTCGTGTACTTTCATTGTTTGCAGTTCACTCTCAAGTTTAAGCACCATAATTGTAGAGTTGACAGCATATTTATCATAGATATAACGCAGTCGATTATACTCATAGCTAAATGCCGTCTCATTAACTGCACTGATTTTATAGGAATCATCGGGTATGTTATTTTGTGAGATCGAGATAGAGAGATACTCAAGTAAAATAGAGATAGATATGAGGTTTTCTTTATTGAAAGCCATAAAAGGCATCCTCTCAATAAGTAAAACAGAAGAGATGTGCTTGTCTGATACAAAAGGTATGGCGACTAGAAATTTTGAATCTTCTTTAGATTTGAGGGATGGCTCACCCGCTTTGTCACTGATATAGACAGGCTGCTTAAAATGGGTTGCTCTGTTGAGAAGGTAAGAGGAGAGTATCTCCTCTTTTGAATACTTTTCACAAAGGGCGCTATAGGTAACTGCTGTATTTTCCAAAGAGAGTTCTTCCTCTTGATGTCCCAACTTTTTGTGGATAATAAGGGCACTGTTCACATTAAAAGATTTTTCTAAAAGAGCTAAAAAATTACCATAAAATTTTGTAACTTTAACATCGATTTTATCATCTTTTGACTCTCTGTTACTCTCAATAATCTTTTCAATGGCACTCCGGATACTCATAGGTTTGACCACATAGTTTTTTTCGAGTTGATCATGAGAGATTTTTAGCGTATAAAATGCTTTGGAGAGCTCATTGAGTTTTGTTGTTTTGTAATTTGCCTCAACCTGGAGCTCTTTTATCTTTTTTGTCCAGTAGTAGTGAAATTCACTAAAAATCATTGTCATCAGTAGTAAAACTAAAAATTCGGTATGAGGAAATTCAGGGTAAAAGAACCACATGGCAATAGAGAGCATACCAATGGAGACAAGCCCGTTTTCAAATCCGTGAAAGAGAGTGATAATGGCTAAAAGGATTAAAGCATAAGATACCTGTGTATGAACTAAGCAGATATCCTGCGGATTGAAAATGTAACCTACTAGAAGAAACAGGGTTACGATGGTTACCGTTTCAAGATATGCATATTTTTTTATCTTTTCAAGTATGATATCTGTTTTAGATAATTTTTTTATCCGCTTATTTGCAAAGTTCATAAATGCTCTTGCTTATTTTGCTGTCATTTTTTCGATCAGGTTTTGAGCAGTTGTTCCAATAGAACCGGTTCCCCAGTCACTGTCAGCTCCAGTCGCGCTCCAGACAAGTTTTGCATTTTGTGTTTTGTAGAGGCTCAGTTGCAGGCTTACAGCCGGTTCGCCATCAATTCCTGTTTTGTATCTCCATTCACTTACTCCGCCCGTTAAAAAGTATTTTGATCCATCTTTTTTTGCTACTTTTTGTACCTCTTTTATGGAGGCTTTAGTCGTTGCAATATGCGATTGGATATTGTAACCTTTTGCAAGTAAAATACCCTCTACGATATTAGTCGCTCTCTGTCCGGCTCTTGGAGTGTCTGTATAGTTATTTAATTTAACTAGAGTGATTTGAATGTCATTTTTTATCTGATGTGTTTTGTTTACATCAACATAAACCTGGGGGAGTTCTTTATTTGTAGCTATCATCGCGGTACTTGAACAACCTGCGATAAAGAGCGTTGCAAAAAAGAGTACAATAGAATTTTTCATCGGATCGCCTTGAAATTTTAGGTGATTATATATCGTCCATAATAAAGAATATATTAAATACGTTAATTTATATGAATATTCCCTAAATATAACGATGATAGTTTTTTAAAAAAGTGTAGCCTCTAGCGCTTTGATTTTATATGTTTTACGATGAATCTCACAATAACCATATTTTTTAATCATCTCAATATGGAGTTTTGTTCCATACCCTTTATGTTTTTCGAAATGGTATTGGGGATAGAGAGAAGCTTTTTTGAGAATATCTCTGTCATGCGTTACTTTTGCTAAAATTGAAGCGGCACTTACTTCGGCAATTTTGCCATCAGCTTTTATCATGGTTTCCAAGCCCTTGACCCCAAAGTTAGAATTTCCGTCAAAAAGGTAGCTATCTGCGTTTAGGGTAGAGAGTATCTCTTCTAAAGCACTCTTTAAACAATATGATATACCATTTTTATCTATATCCTGAGAGGAGAACTCTACTATATGGTATGTTGCGTTTGGAACTATCTCTTCATAGAGTTTTTCTCTTCTTTTTTCACTCAATTTTTTGGAATCATTGAGTCCCTCTACTGCTGCGTTTAATATGCACCCTGCAACAACAAGATTGCCCGCAAGAGGTCCTCGACCGGCTTCATCTATCCCACATAATACTGCCATCTAATCTCCTAATGCCCAAATGTCGAATGGTATTATATCAACCTTGGCAAGCGGATGCGATATTGTTCCCTCTTTATTCATAGAAATGACGACTATATGCTTTATTCTGTAGGTAAAGATGAAAGACTCGATACTCTCGAGTTTTTTGAACAAACGCCGTTCATCAGTGAACGGCTTACATAAAATAATAGTATCTTTTTTTGGCAGGTAAAAATCTATGCCGTCTTCATAGTAACACTCCGTTTGCGATTTTAAAAGTTCTAAAAAGACCATATTTTCAAAAAGACGGCCAAAGTTCTTCTCTATGCTTAAAGCTGTTTTGATGGATGTATCGCAAAGATAGACTTTTTTTGTAGCTCTTGCATGTGCATATTTTTCCAACAGGTGGATGTACTTTTTTTCACATAAAGTCTCAAAAGATTTGTAAAGTTTGTCTTTTGAAATTTTACGGTTCTGTTTAAGCCTTTCATATATAGTATATGCGGAGAGCTTTTGTGAGACAAATTTTGCACAAAGCTTGATAATATCAAATTCTATGTCATCAAGAGCATATTGTAAAATATTTTGCAGGTATATAAGACGTTCGTCAGTATTTACCTTATGCATATGTGCAAATCCGCCAAGTTGTACAAAGTGGTTAAGCGCAGAGGAGTCATACTTATGTTCATAAGCCAGAAACTCCTCATAATCAAGAGGATAGAGCTGCAGAGTCTCTAAGTAGGGTAAATCGTAATGAATCTCAGAACTGATAAGAAGCTGTGAGACATTGACAAAATTAAATGCAGTGGTGTAGTTGTCAAACGCAAGTACGTCTATTTTGTTGTGAGTACAAAAATCCGGCAGTAATCTATTGAAATTATCGATATCAATGCGTATATCCTGACAGTTAATATAAAGGTAACTGTTTTTTTTCAGTGAAAGCAGATAGTTTTTTATCAGTTTTGTTTTACCGCTTTGTGTAATCCCGTTTATCTGATATGATTTGTCATCTATATAGGCTTTTCTTTGATGATATTTTTCAACCTGCAGATCAGTTTTATAAAACTCTTCGAGTAAAATTTCCATTTTTCATCCATTTTTTAAACTAAGTAATTTTATCATTTCCTTCTTTAAAGGAAATAAATTTTAGATAATTTCCATTTTTAACCCCTAAATCCTTGAATATTAGCGTTGGTTTGAGTATAATTCCGCTCCCTTAAATAGTTGGGCTAGGATCCAACGAGTTCTTTAGAAGGAAAATTATGGAAAAAATTCGTTTAAAATTGAAAGCTTATGATCATCGTGTACTTGATAGATCTGTAGCGTCAATCGTTGAGGCTGTAAAGCGTACAGGTGCTGCAATTCGTGGTCCAATCCCTTTACCAACAAAAATTCGTAAATATACAGTTTTAAAATCAGTTCACGTTAACAAAAAATCTCGTGAACAATTTGAAATTCGTATGCACGCAAGAATGATCGACATCGTTTCTGCAACACCGGAAACTGTAGATTCATTAATGAAACTAGATCTTGCACCGGAAGTGGACGTTGAAGTTCGCTCTATGGACAAATAGGAGTAATCGTGGAATATATTGTTGAAAAAATCGGAATGAGCCGTACTATCACAGTTCCATCTAAACCAGTTACTCTTTTAAGAGTTTTAGATGCGAAAGTGTGTGAAGTGAATGAAGGTACTGCTATTGTTGCTTACAACAGCGGTAAAAAAATGAATAAAGCAATAGAAGGTCAGCAAAAGAAATACAGCCTTCCATCTGAGTTTAACCGTTTTGTTACTTTAGAAGTAGCAAACAGCGAAGCTGGTGATTTAGATTTAACTCCATTAGCGGAAGCTAGTGAACTTAAAACTACTTTTAACACTAAAGGTCGTGGTTTTTCTGGTGGTATGAAGCGTTGGAACTTTAGTGGTGGTCCTGCATCACACGGTCATAGATTTGGTCGTAGAACAGGTTCTATCGGTAATGCTGAATGGCCAGGTCGTGTTATGAAGGGTAAGAAAATGCCTGGACAATATGGAAATACACAAAACAGTGTGAAAAATGAGATCGTTTCTTACGATGCTGAAAACAAAATCATCGCGGTTTTAGGTTCAGTTAGTGGTGCAAACGGTGCTTTAGGTCGTGTAAAGGTAGCTAAATAATGAGCGCAATCGTTTTAAATGAAAAAATGGAAAAAGCATCTGAGTTAGCATTACCTGAGAGTTTCTCAGGAATCAACCCACATAACCTTTACCTTTATGTTAAATCAGCTCAAGCTGCACAACGTGCAAATACAGCTATTGCAAAAGGTAGAAGTGATGTACGTGGTGGTGGTAAAAAACCATGGGCTCAAAAAGGTGGCGGACGTGCTCGTGCAGGTTCTCGTCGTTCTCCAATATTTGTTGGTGGTGGTAAGGCATTTGGTCCTCAAAACAACCGCAATTATGATTTAAAAGTGAACAAAAAGCAAAAGAAACTTGCTCTTAACTTCGCTTTAAATGAGCATGCACAAAATGGTACTCTTTTTGTAGTAGACAGCATCTCTGTTGAGTCTGGTAAAACGAAAGACGCAGCGGCAATGTTCAAAGCACTAAACCAAAGAGATACTCTTTTTGTAAAAGAACTTTTAGATGAGAAAACATTCTTAGCGTTTGAAAACTTAAATGCTACATATGTAATCGAATCAAATGAGTTAAATGCATACTTAGCTGCAAACTATCGTTCAATCGTGATAGAAAAAGCTGTATGGGAAACTTTGACAAGTGAGGCTAAGTAATGGCTGATATTACAGATATTAAATCTATACTTTATACAGAGAAGACTCTTGGTCTTCAAGAAGATGGTGTAATTGTTGTTCAAACATCACCACGTATGACTAAAACAGGTCTTAAAGAGGTGTTTAGAGAGTATTTTGGGATTATTCCTTCAAAAATCAACTCTTTAAATCAAAGCGGAAAAGTAAAACGTTTCCGTGGTGTACAGGGTAAACAAAATGACTTCAAAAAGTTCTATGTTACTTTACCTGAGGGTGCACAAATAGAAAGTTTGGCGGTATAAGATGGCAATTA
>Ga0256837_1001358_pt1 | contig 16974 bp, 6 predicted proteins | sample 4562384metaG_FD_185976 | JGI IMG/M metagenome (GOLD analysis project Ga0256837, IMG submission 185976) | Hydrothermal vent microbial communities from Guaymas Basin, Mexico - 4561-384 | ecosystem: Environmental > Aquatic > Marine > Hydrothermal vents | place: Mexico: Guaymas Basin | collected...
TATCATCAAAAGATATACTATTCCCTGCATGAAGATCAAACTCCTTTGTTATTTCTACAGCACCTTTTTTTTGCTTATTTTTATACTTTTGAAACTCTGATTCTTGGCTCGATAGATACTTATCATACTCAGCCATAACAGCTTTTCTATAAAGTTTAAAATTTTCTTTTATACTTTTAATTCCAATAAGTCCCTCTTCTAGTTTTATGGAAGCTTTACCAGTAGCATTGACAACAAAGGTTGTCCCTTTAATCCCAATGATAGCGAATGGTGTTTTAATCTTTAAGGAATTTTTAGCATCACGTGAAGTAATTTTATAATAAATTTTACCCTCTGTTTGCTCAGCATCACTTGGTGTTTTAAAATGTAAGCTTGAACTAACATCTAAAACTAAAACTGATCCATCTACAAGTTTTAAAACTGCTGTACCTTTTTTAGAGGTAGTAATCAAATCACCACTTCTAATCTCTAAATCTTTTTTTACTTTATTCTTTTTAAAAGAACCTTCATGTTTAACTTTTACACTACCATCTACCTTTTGAACAAAACCAATAACTGAAGATGCATTTAGCATACTAAAGGCTGCTATTAAAACTGATACTAAAAATATTTTCATTAAATACTCCATTGCTTATTTATAATAATTATATCATTAATATTAATATAATTATATTAAATTTTATTAGTTATTTGAAGAGTTTTACTTTGAGTAATATTCCCTGATTTATCATACACTTTAAAGATATAAAAATATGTTTTACCTTTTATTGTTGTTTTGTCAATATAACTTTTTTTCTTTTTAAAACCAGATATATTAATATATTTATTAGTATTACCACTACTTCTCAGTAAATCAAAACCATTAAAATCTTTATCCTTGCAAACAAATGAAAGTTTTATATTATTTTTATAAATTTTAATACTTTCTCCTGATACTTTTGGAGAAATAATATCATGTTTTTTTATGATTGCTGTTTTTATTTTTTTTGACTCATTATTACTTTTATCTACTGCAGTTATAACATATTCATTGATACTACTAGGATTCTTATCAATATAATTTGTTTTAAATATTGGTTTATTATTTAGTTTTATAAACTGTTTATCTTTCTTTTTATAAACATTGTAATGACTAAAATCATATACAAGCACCTTTTCCCATGACAATATTATTTTACTTGAGTAAGCATTAAATCTTGTTAATACAGGTTCAGGTGGTGGAGTTACATCTGGTAATTTAACTTTTACAATATTTGACAAAGCACTTTCATTAAATGTTTTATCAATTGCACTTACACGATAATAGTAAAAATTACGGCTCAATTCTTTTGGTCGAACATGTAGATAAATATTTTCTTTTATCGCATTTTTTGTTACTAGTGCCCACTCACTGTTTTCTTTATCCATACTAACATATAATTTATAGCCTAGTAAATCTTTTTCATTTTGTTTTTTCCATTTTAATAATACTTTACCTTTAGAAACAGTAGCTTTAAGATTTTTAGGAAAGGATGGAGGGGTTATGTCTCTTACAAAAGCCAACATTTTTGTAGATGGGTTTGATTCATCATACATATTTACTGATGTAATATAGTAGTAATAATTCTGATTTTCTTTAAAATTTTCATCAAAAAAAACTTCCTTTTTGATTAGTTTTTTATTGAGCTTTTTAAATCCACCATTGGAATTTTCACTTCTATAAATATTATAACCTAAAGTATTTACAACCTTTTTCCACCTAAGAGATATTTTACTACTTGAATTTTTTACAAATATATTAGTGACTGGCTTAGGTTTTAGTATTATAACTCTTTGCGCTTTTACATGACGAGTTGGTTTTTTTTCAGCACCAAAAATATCTATCTTTCTAACAAAGTAAGTAGCCTTTTGACCTTTTTTTAAGTTACTATCCATATATATAAAATCTTTTTCAGATTTAGAAGAGTCAATATATAATGGTGTTTTTGTTAGTCTATAGAATTTTTTTTCATTTTCAAGTTTTCTATAAATATGATAAAAACTGTGTTTTTTGGAAGTATCCCAACTGAGTTTCACTCCATCAGTAGAATCTTTAGCTTGAATCCAGAAGATATCACTTTTATCTTTTATACTATTTTTATCTACTGATATAATAGTTTTTGCAATCTCTTTAGCATCTTCTATAAGCACAAGCTTATAGGTATATTTAATATTTTTATCTATATTTTTATCTATATAATATTGCCCAATATTTTTTGCAAATTGATTATCCTGAGCTATAGATAAAGATCTAAAAACTGCTATACCATCCTCAATTTTACGTAATTGTATTTTATCTTTTAGAGTTTTTGCATTTTTAAATGGATAGATCATAAAGATATAATCTTCTTTATATCCACTATTTTGTAAATCTTTATAACTTACTGCATTTATCGTAGCTATTAATTTTTCTTTTGATTTGTTATCAGTCTTGTATAGCTTATAAATATTAGAACTTTTATAATTTTTTGTCATCCATTTTAAATGAATACTATTCTCGTTAACTTTTACATATACATTTAAAATATTGTTTTTAGCTTGTGCAAAAAGCAAAGTTGACAGTATCATAAAAATTATTATTAGTTTTTTCAAAATTGAGCCCCTAAATTAAATTCTGTCACATGTGTATTGTGTTGTGCTGGATTATATCCACCACCAACCTGTTCAAATCCACTCCCACCTGGAGCAAGATCTCTCTCTCCAAACTCACCTCCAGAACCTGGATTAACATCTATAACTGTACCGGTATGTGATGCTTTATCTATCATATCATCCATCTCTTCTTCAAAAGCTTCTTGTTCAGTTGTCGAATAAGTCTCACCGTTACTAATAGAGATATCTTTTTCTACTAAAAAGCCATTTACTCTACCTTCATTTTCTCCATAACCACTTTTAAAGTAAACAATACTAGCACTTATAAACTCAACAACATTGGAATCAAAGTTAACACCTGGAATATCACTATATTTTATAATATCACCAGGACCGGTTTCTTTATTAACCTCACCTTCACCTTCAGTTATCCATTTTGACTTAATATAATAACTAACACCACGGTAGCCAATACCTATAGAACTTAAATCACTGTTTATAAGAAATCTTTTTTCATTATTACGATTTTCATTACTTTGTATTTGCATCCTTGGATTTAATTTATATGACATATCTTCGAATTTTCTTACATTTTCAGCTGGAACATCTGCATATGCAATACTAAAAGATGAAACATATACATCAAGTCTTGAAGTCAAATCTGTTACAGTAATATTATAAGTATTGTTTGTAAAATAAGAATAAGTTGTATCCTCATTACTATCACCATCTACTGTTCTAACAAATCTACCAATAGAAACATTACTTAATCTTGTACGACTTATAGTTGGTGGTACTGTATTTATTGTTCGATCTGATGCTGTAACAATGGTACCATCTATTGTATAGTTTTTAAATGGATTTAGGTATTGTCCTTGTTCATTTTTATATGTTTCCATTATAGAACCATCATTATTTCTTACACAATAATGATATATTCTAAGTTTTTGTGATGGAATAAATACAGATCTATTTAATGATTCATCATATATATAACTCCCATCAATGTCAATATTTTTAGAATTTGATACAGTGACACGATAGTTTCCTATTAAGTTATTATTATCTCCTAAATATTTAACTATATCTGTATAAGTTATAATAACAGGTGTATTATCTATAACATCTTCTTCGGATTTTTCAGGAGTTATACTTTGAACAATTTCATTAAAGTCCAATTTCAATTCAGCTTGTGTTTTAAATGATTTTGAAAAATTCTCTCTTTCATGCTCATTTTCTCTTTCATAATCATAATTAATTGTTCCTTTTAATACATATTCAGTGTTTACTGCTAATACTGACTTTGGTATTACAATTATTTCTTTTACTTCTGTTAGATATGAATTATCAATATGTATAGGTATTTCTTGTGAAGTGTTTTTATTTATTAATTTTATATTACTAAAAGAACTGTAACCACCACGGGTTGATTTTTTATGCATCGCTACAACTTTAAATCTTGGCATAATACTCATATCTGTTTCGATATAAGGTTCTATATGATCAAAAAGAAGCTTATTTGGCATATCTGAACCACCACCTGTATTTTTACCGTATACATAACCTCCAAATGATAACCTTTCATCAAAAGCCACAACGTATACCTCAGCCCATAGATAATCAGGTGAAGGTGTAACCAATTCCATATCTACACCTAAAGTAAGACTTGCTCTTAAAGCAGAATAACCAGCTCTTACTTCAGCACTAGCATTTGCATACATTTTCATGTAAAATGGATTATATCTCATAAGTGCACCTGCATCTGCATCAACAGTAGCACTTGCCCACGGGTCTGGACCCCACCAATCAAGTGACCATTTTTTGTAAAAATGGTATCCCATTCCAAAAGCAAGTTGTCTTGTATCAATCATAAAATATCCATTTGGACCATCAAGACCAAATAATTCAATACCAATAGGATTATCAGCTGAAACACTAAATCCTTCAGCTTCAGAACTTGTTCCTAAATATACATGTTTTTCACTACCATTAAAGAGTATATCAATGGAACCAGCTGGAGCATTTAATCCAATTCCAAAAAATGTTATATTTGCTGCAGCAGTTATATGAAGCGAGGTTGGTTTAATTCCAAATGCAACATGACCAGAAACTTTTCTATTATTTGATTCAGAACCAATAGCACTAAGGATATATGTATTACCATCAAAGTCAATTTGACCAGAGGAATCAATTGATAACTCTAACTGCCCATGCCATGTGAAACCTAAATCAGGAGTTCCTATAAGTGAAGATAAAATTAAGACACCATTTTTACTTCCACTTGGAATAAAAGTATAATCACTTGCTTTATTCGTTCCTCTACTTACCTCTGTATATGACATATTGTAAGCTACACCACCACCAAGTTCATAAATACTTAATGGACCAAGTGGAATTCCACCACCACCTAAACCACCTTGAGCCTTCGCCATCCAGTAAAAACCTTTTTCATTGTGTGTACCAACTTTAAACTCACCTTTTAAGCTAAATACTCCGGCAAGCATCATATTTAAAGGTGAATCAGTACCAAAATAATTTCCATAAATAGGATCATCTTTTTTCCAAGCTATATCACCAGAAAAACTAGCACCAGGTTGAGTAACCCTTATCTTTATACTTTCTACATCTATCTCACCATTACTATATAGTTTAACTCCTGCTCCAGCTTCGGCAAGATCTGCTAAAGTAAGTGCCCCTTTTGCACTAACGTAAAATTTAGAATCGATAAATCCAATACCCATCTTATCTATATTTAATCCAAAGCCACCTAATGTAGCTGATGCTCCACTAACTGCTATCTCTGCACCAGCACCACCAACACTTATACCACTTCTTGATATTTTAAGATCTCTAAACTCTAAGCCTTGCGTTGATGAAAACAATGGATTATCTGGCTTTATACTACCATTTAAACTAAGAAAAAAATTATCGAATGATGTAGATGTGCTTGCCCCCGTAAAAGATAAAAGAGCAAAATTAGGTATATCAATATCAGCTATATTATTCATATCTACAGTAAAACTGTTTATACCTGTAGAGTTAATTGATGCTTGTAATCCTAAATGTAGTGATTTAGTTGAACCTAGAAAATCATTTTTATCATATATTAGACCGGCTGTTCCTCCAATGTTAGTTGAAAATCTAGCACTTAGTTGTGTTAATTTTAGACCCTCTATAGCGTTTATTGGTATTGATGAACCATTTGCCAAGGAAACAGCACCAGATATACCACTTCTATTTATTTGAAAATCATCAGATAATTCTAGTGCCAAAGTATCAATACCCTCATAAGAGAATATACCATTTAAACCTATGCTTGGATTAGTTAATGACTCAAAATCTAAACTACCTGATAAGTTTTTAAATACAAAACTATTACCTATATGTAAGTCACTACTCATACTCCATGTTATTTGAGAACCGCTATAACTTAGAAGTGCTTTTGCTTCATTTGAAGCTTCCCTAAATAGTGGGCTCAAATCTAAATAACCATCAAATTTAGTAAGTTTAAAAGGTATTGTATCAGCTGAGTTTATACGAACTCCTACTTCATTTAACTCTACTTTTACTTTACCACCTAAAAGAGGAGTAGGAGGCTTATCACTAAATGTAGCTTGTATATCTCCAGCTAAGCCTGAACTACTTATTTTTAAAGAGTTTATAGATAGCTCATTTAGTCCTATAGCAGATAATATAGTAGCATTGATTTGCGAGTCACCAGTTAGTGATACTTCATAACTATTTCCAATCTTTCTAACATCACCACTTAAACCACTTAAAACTATACTATTATCATCTTTTGTATATGTAAATACTTGAGATGTATTAAAAGAGTAGTGACCATTTTCTTGATAAGAAAGAGTAATTGGTTCTACATCTCCATCAAAAAGTTTCCCAAAGAAAAGTGTACCATCTACGTTATCTACACCACCCTCTCCTTGAGAATTCAAACTTCCATCTATATTGAATAACTCAATTCTTACATCATCATTTTTAGAGCCTAAGTCAAGGATAGTAAACTCTGCTTGCATCCCTTGAACAAACATATTCAAATTTACACCACTTTTAGATATTGTTGCATCTTCTATACTTACTGTACCTGGGTTAACACTTCCAAGCTCATACTCATCAAAATTTGCACTAGCATCGAAAGTAACAATAGGGCTCAGTAAATTATTTAAATCAATAGTACCACCCATACTAGATACAACTACATAACCCTTATCATCAAATGTGAGGTTACGTGTGTTAGGGATACTCCAACGATAAATTCCTTTTGTTGAAGTAGGTATATCATTACTTAGTGAGCTTGCAGCATTAGCAAGTTTTGATGCCTTAGAACTTACGGTATTAACAGTTGTTCTAGAATTTCTAGCCATATTATTAACAGCACTTATAGCACTACTAGCTTTTCCCATCGTACTTGAAGCTAAGGAGGTTAAAGAAACTACAGTATTACCTTCAAATAAATCTCCAAAGGCTAACTGAGCATTCAAATTTTCTACACCTATATCAAAGCTATCCCTAGTCATATTAAGTTTTATAGTTGGTGCTAAACCAGATGCAAAAATAACTTTTACATTTTTTTCACTCCAAATATCAAAACCAGATAAAGCAATATTTAGGTCACCTTTAAATCCATTAGTAGATATAGTTGAATTTTGTAATGCTACAGAGTTTATATTTGCCAACATTCCACCATAGGCACTCAGATCAACATTTGTATTTAGATTTATTATAGGATCTTTTAAATTACCTAAATCAATATTACCACCAAGTTGTTTTAACACCATCTGTGAATCACCTAAAACATGTTCTCCAGTGAGTTGCCAACTATAAAGGGTATCACTTACATTCTCTAATTGAGCAGTAGCATCATTTAATAAATTACCAAGATAAAGATCAGCATTTAGATTATTCACTCCTACTCTAAGACCTGAACTATCTATATCAAGTGTGAATTCTGGTGGACTTTGTGGATCAAATACTATTTTTACATTTTTATCTTTCCATATATCAATATTTCTTAAACCTGTTACCAGTGTTGCACTAAGACCATTTTTTGATATAGTTGAGTTTTGTAATTCTGCGCTTGTAACATACTCAAAAATCTTTCCATACTCATGTAAATCAGCAGAAGCATTTAGTGTAATTGATGGATTAGTAAAATCACTAAAGTCGATTAAACCACTCAAATTACTTAATTCTATATCACTATTAACTAGTTTTTTAATCCCATCTATTGACCAACCATTATCATCAATCTTAACAACAGCACCACTAAGTAATGTTCCAAAATCAAGGTCTACATGTAGATCAGAAAAACCTATATCAAAACTATTTTTTGTAAGTTCTATATTTATAGTAGGGTCTTGCGTAAAATTTAATTTTACACCCTCTTCTTTAAATAAGTCAACATTTCCAAAATGTGTACTAAAACTAGCACTAAGACCACTTTTCGTTATAGTTGCATTTGATATAGTTGCACTTTTAATATTTTTAAATATACCTTCATATTTACTCAGGTCAGCACTAGCATTTAAAACTATACTTGGATTTGAAAGTTGGCTTAAATCAAGTTTTCCTGCAAGTGAACTAAGTAAAAGTTCTGATTCATTTATAAGTTTTTTAGATCCATTTATATGCCAAGTGTACATATTATTTATGGCATTATTATTTTTATCCTTCATAGCTTCTAAGTCTGCAACAGCACCTTGAAGTAAATCACCAAAATAAAGTTTTGCACTTCCACCAGTAAAACCAAAGTCTATGCTATCACTAAGTATATTAAGCCGTACCGTTGGTGGTGTACTAAATTCAACTCTAACATTTTGAGATTCATCACCTCTAGAAAGTATTGTTATAGGATCTAAACTTCCTGTTGATGTAAGTAGACCTTCAAACTTTGTAGGACTTATATCTATAGCTACAGATACATCTTTCATAGCATTTAGTATAGGATTACTATAGTCACTCAAATCAACACCACTATTAATCTTTATATTATTAGTATTTAAATTTAAAGTTGCATCTAATCCACTTAGTGCAAAATTTGTCCCTAGAAGATATAACTTTGAGCCATTTGGAAAAGATAATTTATATTTTTTAACATCATTAACATTCTCTTCTATACTTTTTAATGTAGCGGTTACATGTGATATAGCATTACCTACACTATTTTTACTTGCCTGAACTGTATCTCCAAAATCAACAGTAGCCTCAAGCTCACCATAATCAAAGTCTATACCATTCTCACTTATAGAGATTCCTATAGATGGTGTACCATTTATATTTAGAACAACATCTTTACCGCTACCTCCACGGTCTAGTAAAACTATATCATCTATACCGCCGTCTGCTGTTATACTAGCATCAAATCCACTAGAACTTATACTAGCATCTATCTTTGAACCACTTAGCTTTTGAAGTATTGGATTAGTATATTCATCAAGGTTTATACTTAATGAACTTATTGTTATCTTTTTAGTTTCTAAATTTAATTTTATTCCACTATTTATACCTTCTATGGCAAATTTAGTCCCTAAAATATATGCTTTGGTATTATTCATAAAAGTTATGGCAAGATCACTTTTATTTTCAGAGTATAAATCAATTTGAGCACTTATTTTAGAAATAGTTCCATTTGCTGTATTAGCTGCACTCTGTAATATATCTCCAAACTCAATATTAGCACTTATCCCACTTAAATCGAACTGTGGAAAATCATTATCACCACTTATAGATATACCAAAAGAGATATCTTCATCAGAGTTAAATACTAATCTAACATTTTTATCATCTGAACCTCTGTCTAGTATTGTTATATCTTCTAAAGAGCTAGTGCTAGTTATCGTTGCAAAAAATCCATCTTTAGATATTGTAGATGCTATACTAGAGTTTGAAATCATTTTTATAATAAAAGAATCATAACCTTCATATTGAGAAAAATCAATACTAGAATTAAATGAAATTGATGGTGAATTGAAGTCACTTATATCAAACCCAATATCAAAAGTATCTAACTCTATCATCTCACCTAAAAGATAAGCTTTTGCATTCTGCATATTTAATGTATATATATCATCTGTTTGGCTACTTAAGTTAGCTACTACTGAATCAAGGGTCTTACTTGTATTTGTTATGAGCGTACCAAATTTTACTTGAGCATTTAGTGAACTCATATCTAGCTTAGCAAACTGGTCACCAATCTCGTATGAAATATTTATAAAACCTGAGTTAAGAGATAATTTCACACCTTTTTCTGACCAAATATTGATAGTTTTAGACTCTACAGGTACATGTAAATTAAATGAGCTAGGAAGTAAAGTACTTGTGTTTTTAATGTTTATACTTGGCAAGCTATTTAAAAAGCCTTTAAAATTTACAGTACCTTCTACTGAATTGTTTTGGGCTATTGCAGATATAGTTATTTTACTAATGGCTATATCTGCAATATCAGTAGATATATTTATAATTTGATTGTAATGGATATCTCCTAATGTAATACTATCCATCTCGAAACTAAGATTGTCAAAGTTAACATCTATCTCATTTGATAATGAAAAGTTTTCAAGATAAGGGATGACTATTTTACCACTTCCAGATATCTTATCATCAGTTATAACAGCACTTTCATCAAGTAAAAGCTCAAAACCACCAATCATAAAACTTCTTGCAATACTATCATCAGCAGTTTGTGAAGCAGTTTGTGGAGCAGTTTGTGGATTTTTATCATCGTTATACGAATCTTCATCAGCTTCATTTAAAGTAAACTCATCAAATTCTGAATCTTGAACAACTCTCAGTGCAAATTCATAGCTATGCTCAACCTTTGGCTCAAATGTCCACTCCCATTCATCATGACCTTTTGCTCTACTCCAACTATCTCCACCATCAGTTGTTACCTCTACAAATAACTTATCTACAGGTATAGCTTTATCTTCACTTTCAAGTAAACCTGCTACTGTTACCTTACCATCTTTTAAATCATCGGAATAAAATTCTATCTCTCTTTGCTGAAGTGAATCGAACTCTCTACCATTTATAGTTATATCATCAATAAAACCTATTTCATCAGCATTTTTAGTAACTTTAGTTTGGAATTTTTTTCTTTCATCACTATCTTTATTTAGTATATTTTGGATAGTTCCAAGTAGCTGACTTTTTAGTGGTTCTTTAAAATTATTTTTTATAAATTCAACAAGTTCATTTAAACTCATACTTCCATGCCAACCAGCATTTTCAATAAGTTCTATTTTTTCTTTTTCAGTGTACTTTCTAACTTTAGGTTTACTAGAATGCTTAGATAATGCTCTTTTTCCAGAACGTACTTCTATACTACCTTGTGGTGTAAAAAGAACTATAGTACCATCTGTACAATAAACAACATCCGCCTTATTACCAACTTCTGCTGCGAATACAGTACCACGTATACCAATAGTTGCTGTTTTTGTTTGAAGTTTGAATTTTTGAGGAGCTATGTCTGCTATCTTTCCAGTTACAGCTTTAAAAAAACCCTTTACTACCTTAAATTTTACATCTGATTTTTCATCATTTGTAAATATATAAGAATCAATTTCAAAAGAAGTGTTTTTACCAAGTGATACTGCTGTATCATCTTTGAAAAATAGTTTTACTTTAGCCTTATTTCCTGTGTTTATCTTATCGTGTTCTTTAAGTTTTAATTTTTGTACTACTTTTATACTTTTACCATCTCTAATAAGTGTGGAATTACCAACAACGTCTACAACTACTCCAACATTTGCTAAAACAAAAGTTACTATTGTAAAAAATAAAAATAATATTTTCAAAAATTATCCTTCAAAAATTTTAAAAAGCTAAAGCAAGAGATAATTTTGCTGTATATTCCTCATATGTACTTTCAGGAGTATTATCAACATTCACATCTTTTTTTTCAATGAGCAGTCTGACCGTGTCTCTTCCAGTATTGTTTAGTTTATAAGTACCTCTAGCTTGGTAAGTACTATTTTGGGTATTATTGCTAGTATCATAGTCTGAGTCATATATTATATATAATAAGTCCATAGACAATTTTTTATCATGAACGTATCCTAAGTCAGCTTTTAAGCCAATCTTATCTTCACTATTTGAACTGTTTGTATGTATATAACTAGGTCTTAATGTAAATCTATACGATTTAGTTTTACTAAGTTTTTGTTTATACCCAAGTAATACTTTAAATGTATGTGAAGCTCTAGAAGAAGATGATGTATTTTTATCATCATAATCACTATAGTCATATCCAAGACTATATCTCCATCCTGATTTTTGACGAAGGTTAAAGTTTAAACCAGCAGTTTGAGTTATGTTATCTGAACCTGCACCTTTAATACCTTTGTTTGATACTCTTAAATCAATACTTGATCTTTTTAAAAAGCTTGGTCTATAGTTTAGACTTAATGCTTCATAATGTAATTCGGTTGTATCAGATAACTGCCCATCTAAATTATCTCTATTTCCTTTTAAGTCAACTCTTAAATTATACTCTTTGTTTATTTTCCAAGATGTTGAGTTTTCAATCTGTTCTTTATCATTGTTTGCACTACCACCATAGGAAACAAAATTTGGATCTATTCTTTGATATACAAAATTACTCTTAACAGATTTAAGTATAGGTCTTGTTAATAGTTTTAAATATATTGCCTTACTTGATTCAGAGGATTTGTCACTTCTAATATCATCACTTCCTACAGAAATAGCAGAACGACCTTTAAGTGTTATAAACTTATTAAATCTCCATTTCCCATCAATACCTACACTATAACCTTTTTTCCCAGGTACACTAGTATTTGATTCGCCTGTAGATAAATCATCTTTATATGTGGAAACACTTATCCCTATCTCTTTAGCTCTCTCATGAATATATTTTGCTTGTATAGCAGCACTGTATCCAGTTGGGGACTCATTTTCTTCGCTATTAAATAGCTCTTTCCAAGATGCTTTTTTTAATCCAGATATTACTGAATAATTCCAAGTTCGTTTTTTCTCTTTTGATTTATATGTTATCTTTGCACCCTTTAAACTACCACTAAATATATATGGATTTAAAGATGAAGCTACATCACCAGCTTCTGCTTCCCATACCTTATCTTTGTAGTAAGATCTAAAGTATAAAACTTCTACATTATTTTCTTGTACTCTTTCATCATTGGTACTTCTAAGTCTTGTTTCTGCACCTGCTTCACCATCAGCTAAAGGACCAGTTAAGTTAAGGTTCAACTCTTCGTTATGAGTATCACCCTCTCTATCTGAATCAATACCATCAATATGAACAGTTTGAAGGTACATGTTAAGACTACCACTAAATTCCCACTCTTTTGGTTTGTCACCAGCTGCCATCAAAGATGTCAATAACACTGGTATTAATAACACTGGTATTAATAATAACTTTTTCATAATAAACCTTAAAATGTTTCTGTTGTTATATTATTAGTTTCATCTGATTCTGTAATATTATCTAGTGGATCTGCTTCAACAGTTACACTACCTGAACTTAGTGGACATACTGTTGTCATGACACTTACATTACCTACACTATTACTTCCCGTTTCAGTATTACCATCTCCATTTGCTTCCCACTCAACACTTCCTGCATATAAACTTCCACTAATATCTTCAATATCAAAATGTAATGTTTCTGGTGATTGAGTACAACTAATATTTGTTATAATAAAATCAGGCAATGTATTAGTCTCCCCTTTAGCATAAACTTCCTGCCCAGCAATTTGAGGTACCTCTTCTGTCCACTCTTGTAAACTCTGCCCCCAAAAGTTATTTCCAGCTAGTTCTATAAGTTTATATTTTCCATTTACTTCATCGAAAAGAAATCTTGAATAGCCTTTTTGAGCTACTTCATCATTTCCATTCATATCTTCATATCTTTTATCCCAACGAACATAAAGATATCTTTTTACACCATCTTCTGTGATTTTATTTATCCATGTTTCAATTCTTAAGATGTCATATATTCTAATATCTTTTTCTATAGCTTCATAAAAAGTCATGTAGTCTTGATTAAACCTATCTTCAGATACAAATGTAAAAAACTCATCAAGATTTTCTTCTTCATAATTTTGCATCATCTCTTTAAAGACAGTCCTCACCTTTTCATTTCTCGTCTGATCTTTTACTATTATATCTCTATCAAAATCTCCAGCATTTATACTATTAATTAAAAAAGCGATTATTAATAAATATTTCATAAGCTCTCCTTTGTAAGAATATATTTTAATAAATCTATAACTTAAATAACTTTTATGTTACAGATTTAATTTACTTACCATACAATAATTTAACATATGCAAACAAAAATTATGCTTAATGTTGTTTTTTATTAAAAATAATGTTAGCTTTTAAAACTGAAAACACGTTATAATCTTATATCAATAAAAAAAGAAGACCCATATGTTTAGCAAATTCAAAACACTTTTAACATTTTTTATATTTATCTCCATTATGATATCTTCTGCCTATTTATTTTTACCAAACTACTTTCAGTCTTTAGATAATCGTGTACGAGATTTTTACTTTAAATTTCGTGGGGATGAAAAAGTTAGTGAAGATATTGTTATAGTAGATATAGATGAAAAAAGTTTAAAAGCCCTTGGTCAATGGCCCTGGGAGCGTGAAAAAGTTGCACAAATCATCACAAATCTAGCTAACAATGGTGCGGGTATAATTGGACTTGATATAGTCTTTGCAGAAGCAGATAAAACATCTCCTGATATCATTGCTAAAAAATGGGGATTAAAAATAGAAAATCTACCAAACTATGATTCTATTTTAGCTAAAACCATCTCTCAAACTCCAACCATACTTGGTTATGTATTTGATTTTAGTCACGAGACTAATAAATCAGCACCTCAAGTACCTGCTATCTTTATTGAGAAGCACAAACAGAAAAAAGAGTTTCTTCCTCAAGCAAAAGGTGTTGTGACAAATATAGATATTATTCAAGATTCTAGTTATTCTAGTGGGTACATGAACAATATTCCAGATGAAACAGGAATTATACGAAGTGTCCCACTAATGATAAAATATGATGACATAATTTATCCATCATTATCATTTGAAATGTATCGAATTGCAACAAATTCAAAAAAAGTAAAACTTATATATAGTGAAGCGGGAATAGAGGAAGTATCATTATCTGCTCAAAATATTAGCACAGATAGGTTTGCTAAACTTCATCTAAATTTTAGAGGTAAATCTAGAAGTTACAAATACATATCTGCTGTGGATGTTTTTAACAACAATATTAATCAACTCGATGTTAATGGAAAATTTATCCTTATTGGAACTTCTGCTTATGGTTTGATGGACTTACGTTCAACTCCAATGGATAGTGTTATAGCCGGTGTTGAAATACATGCTAATATTATTGACAACTTGTTAAATAATGATATGCTTAGTAAGCCATCATGGCAAGAACTTGCTGACTTAAGTATTATTATTTTAATACTTTTTATCATTATATTTTTATATTCTAGATTCTCATTTTTTAATTTGTTTATCATCTACTCATTGTCATTCGCTGTTCTTATATCTATGAATTACTATTTGCTTTTTTCTATGCATATAATTTTAAATACTATTTTTCCAATTTTAGCTATGATTGTTGCTCTTACTGCAATACTTGGGATAAACTACATGTTTGAATTTCGTCAAAAAGAGATGGTTAAAAATAGCTTTTCTAAAAAAGTATCTAAACAAGTTATGGATGACTTACTTGAGAATCCAAATAGTACAGACCTCTCTTCTAAGGAACTTGAAACTACTATATACTTCTCAGACATACGAAGTTTTACAACTATCTCAGAAAATTTAAAATCTCCTCAACGTATAACCGACTTTTTAAATTTTTATATGAATGTTATGGTAGAGGCTATTGAAGATAGCCATGGTACTATTGATAAGTTTATAGGTGATGCAGTTATGGCTTACTGGAACGCTCCTATAAAAGTAGAAAATCATGCAGATAAAGCTGTTCAAACTGCTCTGATACAAGTTCAAAAAAGAGATGAGATTAACAAAACTATAAACAAAGAGTTTGGATTTGATGTTGACTATGGTATAGGGATAAATACTGGACTAGTTGTTGTTGGGGAAATTGGTTCACAAGGTAGGTCTGATTATACTATCATCGGAGATGCCGTAAATCTTGCTTCAAGACTAGAAGGGCTTTGTAAGCCTTATAAAGTTAGACTTATCATATCCGAATTTACAAAAAATCAACTTATAAATACTTATGTAACTCAACTTTTAGATATAGTTCGAGTTAAAGGTAAACATGAGCCTGTGAAGATTTATGAAGTTCTATCTAACGGCGATGCAAATAATGAAAAACTCATAGAATTGAATGAATATGACAAGGCTCACAGCCTATATGTTGAGGCTAGTTTTAACAAAGCACATACTATATTTGAAGAGCTATATAAAAAATATGATAAATATCTATATAAACTTTATGCAACTAGATGTGAAGAACTTTTAGATAAAGATATAAAAGATTTTGATGGTGTATTTGAGTTTACTACTAAATAATTTAGAGGAAATATAAAAAATGTTAAAAATATTATTTTCTCCTGCTGAGGGTAAAAAATCTGGCGGAGAAGAAAAACAAAGAGTTTTACTTGGTGCTGATGATGCAAGAGATGAGATTTTAAAAGCTTACAATGAGATAATTAAATCAAATGATGAAGAAAAAATAAAAGCACTTTTTGGTTTTAAAAAGTTTTCTGATTGCGAGCCTTATGTTGTTGATATATTTAACTCTCCATTAATGTCTGCAATTGAGCGTTATAACGGTGTAGCTTATGAGTACTTGGATTTTAACTCTCTACATGTAGATGCACAAAAGTATATAAAAGAAACCACTATAATTTTTTCTAACCTTTATGGTCCTATATTTGCCGGTGATACAATAGCAAACTACAAAGTAAAACAGGGAAATAATATTGGTGAGTTTATACCTGATAAATTTTATAAAGATAGATTTTCTTATCAGTTAGATTTATATCTAGGAAATTCTGATATACTTGATTTACGTGCTGGGTATTATGACAAGTTTTATAAGATTACTAAGCCATACACTACTTTAAAGTTTTTAAAAAATGGTAAAACTGTTAGTCATTGGGCTAAAGCTTATCGTGGTTTAGTTTTAAAAGCACTTGGAGAAAATAATATAAACTCACTTGAAGAGTTTATGGCTTTAGAGATAGACTCTCTACATGTAAAAGAGATAAAAGTTATAAAAAATAAAACTGAAATAGTTTACGATATAAAGGAATAAATTTGCAAGACTCTAAAGAATATAAAGAAAAAAAAGCTTTTTTTGAAAAGATT
>Ga0256837_1001361_pt1 | contig 16949 bp, 11 predicted proteins | sample 4562384metaG_FD_185976 | JGI IMG/M metagenome (GOLD analysis project Ga0256837, IMG submission 185976) | Hydrothermal vent microbial communities from Guaymas Basin, Mexico - 4561-384 | ecosystem: Environmental > Aquatic > Marine > Hydrothermal vents | place: Mexico: Guaymas Basin | collected...
GCTTTTTGGGTTAAAGCATTTGAAGCAACTATCTTATTGTTAGAAGTTGCAAATTCTAATAACGATTGTAAATTATCTGCATATATAAATGCTGGAATAATTAAAAATAATATCTTTTTATTCATCTCATCTCCCAGAATGTTTTCATAATAGGAATATAACACAGAATCGCTTAAATATGTCTTTCTAGTAAGATATATAGAATTATATGCTATAATTCAAATATGAAAAAAGAATATTTAGATAATTTATATAAAACTACATCAAAAGAAGAAAGTGGAGTACTTGCATTAAGTTTACCAATAGCTTTGCTATATAAGCATATATTCAATAAAAATGCAAATCTTTTGCAAACAAATTATGATTTAACACATTCAGAAGTTGATGTGTTGGCTATACTCTCTAGTTATAAAATTATGACACCAACAGACCTATATGAAGCAACCATATTTTCATCAGGTGGTATGACAAAGATTTTAAAAAAATTAGAGCGAAAACAATTTATATCGAGAATTTCATCAGATAAAGACAAAAGAAGTAAGTTAGTTAAACTTGAACCAAAAGGTGAAGAGATATTTCAACTTTGTTTGATGGATATCCTTAAAATAGATAACCAAATATTTTCTATACTAGATAAAAAAGAAAAAAAAGATTTTAAAAAGATTTTAAAAAAACTTGTTTATTCTACACTTAAAACCTAAGCAAGAAAGTATAAATAACCTTTAACCGTTAAGCTAAAGGTTATTTTATACTACTGAGATAAAAAGAAACTTAATTCTCTTCATCTTCTTCAAACATAATCTCTTGACCTTTGTAGATACCAGTTCCAACAGGAATAGTACGACCAATAATTACATTTTCTTTTAGATTTTCTAGATTATCAACTTTAGCTGATACTGCAGCTTCTGTCAATACTTTTGTAGTATCTTGGAAAGATGCAGCAGAGATAATACTATCTGCACTAACTGCAGCACGAGTGATACCAACTAAGAATGGTTCAGCAATCGCAGGACGACCACCAAGACGGATAATTTTTTCATTTTCTACAGCAAATTTAGCTTTAGAGATAAGATCACCCTCTATAAATTTAGTATCACCTGATTTAACAATTTTAATCTGACGAAGCATTTGAGTAAAAATAACCTCAATATGTTTATCAGCGATATTTACCCCTTGAGAACGGTAAACTTGTTGAACTTCAGATACTAGGTAGTTATAAAGTGCTTTAACACCCATAATACGAAGTAACTCATGAGATGATAAGATACCAGTAGTAAGTCTTTCACCAGCATGAACAAAGTCTCCAGCATTTACAACAGCATCATGAGATTTATCAACAAAATATTCTTTAATAATATTATGCTCAGATGAGATAATAATTCTAATCTTACCACGAAGTGGTTTACCAAAACTTACAACACCATCAATCTCAGAGATAAGAGCAGTAGCTTTTGGACGACGACCCTCAAAAAGTTCACTTACACGAGGAAGACCCCCAGTAATATCTGATGATTTTTGAAGTGCTTTTGGTGTTTTAGCAATAATATCAGCAACTTTAACAGTAGCACCATTTTCTACATAGATAGAAGATTTTGCTTGAATTTGGTATCTTATAACTTCACCATCTTCAGTAGATAAAACTATAGTAGGTTTATATTCACTAGAGATATGGTCATTAATCATTAAACGAGTTTTACCAGTTAGTTCATCAACTTGTTCATTAACCGTTGTCCCCGGTATAATATCTTCAAACTGAATAGTACCATTTGCTTCTGATATAGTTGGATTAGAGTATGGATCCCACTCAGCGATAACAGTTGATTCATCATTAGATGGTTTTGCTATAAGAGTAGTAGATTCTACATCAGAATCATCATCAACAGCTATAACAGAACCACGAGCGATATAGTGACGAACTGCTTCACGATTATTTGAATCAATAACAGTTGCAAATAAACCTTTCTCTATAACTTCATAACCAGTTGTAACACCTTCAAATCTTTCTAAATAATCACCTTTAAGTAAGAAAAATTTAACTTTTCCTTCCTCTTTAGCTTGAATCTTTTGTGTAATTGGATCACCATTACCAACAACTAATTCTGAAGCATAAGGGATTCTTGAAGGTACATTCCAATCATCTTTAATAGTTTCAACTATAGATTCATCTGCTTCAACTTCAGAACCACTTTCATGTGGGAAATAATATTTACCCTCAATTTGACCACTAACACCAGCTAATTCATTTGGTTTTGCAACCTCATGTTTACGAAGAGAATAACGAACAGTCTCATCAGCACCAGTCAATGTGATAATAACTTCATCATGGATAGTTTGAATATCAATCTTACCTTTAAATAAAGCTTTGATTTTTGGCTCAACTAAAAGTACAGCTGCATTTCTACGGTTAGCAACAATATCTTTACCATCATTTGACTTATAAGTTTTAAGGTTATAATAACGGATAAAACCTTCTTTTTCTGCTATTACTTGTCTCTCTTGTGCTGATGAACTTGCAGTTCCCCCAACGTGGAAAGTACGAAGTGTAAGCTGAGTACCTGGCTCACCAATAGACTGAGCAGCCGTAATACCAATAGCCTCACCCTTACGAACAATATGTCCCGTACCAAGGTTAACACCATAACATAATGCACAAACACCCTCACGACTTTTACAAGTTGTTGGAGTTCTAATATGTGCAACTTTAATACCAGCATCAGCAATAACACTAGCACTTACTTCATCTATAAGAGTTCCCTCAGAGTATAAAATCTCATTTGAGATAGGATCAATTATATCTTCAGCTAAAACACGACCATTAAGTCTATCTTCTAAAGACTCAATTAGAGTATTTTGGTCACTTATATCTGCTATCTCAATACCCTCGTGAGTATGACAATCATGCTCAACAATTTTAACATTTTGAGCAACATCAACAAGCTTTCTAGTCAAGTAACCAGCATTCGCTGTTTTTAGTGCAGTATCGGCAAGACCTTTTCTAGCACCGTGAGTTGAAATAAAGTACTCAATTACATTTAGACCCTCTTTAAAGTTAGAGATAATTGGTGTTTCAATAATATCCCCAGAAGGTTTAGCCATAAGACCCCTCATACCAGCAAGTTGTCTGATTTGAGCAGCAGAACCCCTCGCACCAGAATCAGCCATCATATGGATAGAGTTAAAACCATCTTTATCAGTTTCAACAAGTTCCATCATCTGAGATGCTAGAGTGTTGTTTGTATCTGTCCAAACATCAATGATTTTATTGTATCTTTCTTGCTCTGTTAAAAGACCAGCATCAAATTGTTTTTGAATCTCAATAACTCTATTTTTTGACTCAGTAATTTTAGCTTCTTTTGTATCTGGAACACGAATATCATCAGCAGAGATAGATACACCAGCTTCAGTTGCATGTTTAAAACCTAAATCTTTAAGTTTATCTAAGAAACCTGCTGTTATACCGATACCACCATGCTTTTGAACATAATCAACTATCTCATTAATAGCTTTTTTCTTCATAATTTTATTCCATAATTCTGATGGAACAAAATCAGGTAAAATTGCTTTTAAAAGCATACGACCTGCAGTTGTATGGATGATACGACCATTGTCACGAGTACGAATTTTTGCATGAACATCTAAAGCACCATGCTCCATTGCAATATTTATCTCATCAACATTAGCGAAAAGTTTATTTGAACCTTTTACACCATTTTTTTCTAAAGTGATGTAGTAAATTCCAAGTACCATATCTTGTGATGGTGTAGCAATCGCTTTACCAGATGCTGGTAAAAGAATGTTCATAGATGCTATCATAAGAACTTTTGCTTCTGCAATTGCAGCTGAACTTAAAGGTACATGCACTGCCATTTGATCCCCATCGAAATCGGCATTAAATGCAGAACAAACAAGTGGGTGAAGTTGAATAGCTTTTCCATCTATAAGTTTAGGGTGGAAAGCTTGGATAGATAACTTGTGAAGTGTAGGTGCACGGTTAAGCATAATAGGATAACCATCAACTATCTCAGCAAGACATTCCCAAACTTCATTAGTTTTTTCATCTATCATCTTCTTAGCAGCTTTAACAGTAGTTGCATAACCTTTATCTTCTAGTTTTGCAATTAAGTGTGGCTTGAAAAGTTCAAGTGCCATTTTTTTAGGTAATCCACACTCATCCATAGCTAAAGATGGTCCAACAACAATTACTGAACGACCAGAGAAGTCAACACGCTTACCAAGTAAGTTTTGTCTAAAACGTCCTTGCTTACCTTTAATAATTTCACTTAAAGATTTAAGAGGTCTTTTATTTGCACCTTTTACAGCATTTGCACGACGACCATTATCAAAAAGAGCATCAACTGATTCTTGAAGCATTCTTTTTTCATTTCTAACGATAATCTCAGGAGCTTCAAGTTCAACTAGACGCTTAAGTCTTTGGTTACGGTTGATTACACGACGGTAAAGGTCATTTACATCAGAAACTGCAAATTTACCACCATCAAGAGAAACAAGTGGTCTTAAATCTGGTGGAAGAACTGGTAAAACAGTTAGCATCATCCAAGCAGGGTTATTTCCACTATTTAAAAATGACTCAATAACTTTAAGTCTTTTATTTATAGTTTTTCTTTTTGCTTCACTTTTTGTAGCTTCAATATCTTCTTTTAAAGCACTAAAAAGGTCAACTAAGTCGATAGTATCAAGTAAATCACGAATAACCTCTCCACCCATACGAGCTTCAAAATCTAATTCACCAAATCTTTGTACTAATGTACGATACTGTTCTTCATTTAAAACATCATATTTTTGTACTGGTGTTTTAGCTTCTGCATCATAGTAAGCCTCTCCCCCATTTTCAACAATATATGCTTCATAGTAAAGTACTCTTTCAAGATCTTTCATCTTAATACCAAGTAAAGTACCTATACGAGATGGTAAAGAGTTTACATACCAAATATGAGCAACAGGAGTTACAAGTTCAATATGTCCCATACGGATACGACGAACTTTTGTAGTTGTTACTTCAACTCCACATTTTTCACAAACAACACCCTTATAACGCATCTTTTTGTATTTACCACAAATACACTCATAATCACGAACTGGACCAAAAATCTTAGCACAAAAAAGCCCATCTCTTTCAGGCTTTAATGTACGGTAATTAATCGTCTCAGGTTTTTTAACTTCACCATGACTCCATGACATAACTTTTTCAGGAGCTGCAAGGCGAAATTGCAGTTGTTTAATATCTTTTGGTCTATTGTTTTCAGTTACTTCTACAGGTACTAATTTACTCATCGTCTTCAACCTCGTCTAAAATCTCTACATCAAGTGCAAGTGCTTGCAACTCTTTAGTTAATACAAATAAAGTCTCAGGAATACCACTCTCTGGTACTAATTCACCTTTAGTAATTGCTTTGTATGCGCGAACACGACCATCAACATCATCAGACTTGATAGTTAGCATCTCTTTAAGAACAGCAGAAGCTCCATAAGCTTCTAAAGCCCAAACTTCCATCTCTCCAAATCTTTGTCCACCAAATAGTGCTTTACCACCAACTGGTTGTTGAGTTACAAGTGAATATGGTCCAGTTGAACGAGCATGAATCTTTTCATCAACAAGGTGATGTAGTTTAAGTATATACATATAACCTACATTTACACGCTCTTTAATTTTGTCACCTGTAAGACCATTATATAAAACAGTTTTACCATCTTCATCCATTTTTGCTAGTTCGTAAAGCTTTTCAAATTCCACAGCATTTACACCCTCAAAAATTGGAGTTGCAAATCTAACACCTTTAGACCAATCTCTTGCATGTTTTAAAAACTCTGCATCATCCATTTTACCAATAACTTCTACAGCATTCATCATACCAGCCACATCAGCAATAGCTATCATTTTTGAACGAAGAGTATCGATATAATCTTTTTGTTTAGTCTCAAACTGCTCTAAGATTTGGTTACCAAGTTCACGACCTGCCATACCTAAGTGCATCTCTAAAATTTGTCCAATATTCATACGAGAAGGTACACCTAGTGGATTAAGACAAATATCAACTGAACGACCATCTTCCATATAAGGCATATCAACTTCTGGAACTATGTTAGAAACGATACCTTTATTTCCGTGACGACCAGCCATTTTATCACCAACTTTTAACTGTCGTTTAGTTGCAATATAAACTTTAACATACTTAACAACACCATTTGGTAAGATATCATCTTTTTCAAGTATAGTTAATTTTTCTTCATGCTCGTCTCTAAAAACACGCTTTTGTTTTTGGAAATAGTTCTTAGTCTTAGTATATTCATTTTGAATAGAATCAGAAAATGACTTAACAATAGCATTCATAGCAAAACGATTTACATCTTGTAGATCATCAGGATTGATAATATCTCCAGCTTTATAATCAGTCTCACCAATAGTTATATCAGATACAAGAGCTTCTTTTGTTAAAAGTTTAGCAACACGAAGCATCTCCTCTTTATCTATCATAAGAAGTCTATCGTAGTGTTCTCTCTCAAGATAATCTCTTTCTTCTTTCTCTAATTCAAGTGTACGAGGATCTTTGTCATAACCTTTTTTAGTAAAGATTTTAACATCAACAACAACACCTTCCATAGACGGAGCACAATAAAGTGATTTATTTATAACATGACCAGCTTTTTCACCAAAGATAGCTCTTAAAAGTCTCTCTTCTGGTGTTGGCTTAACTTCACCTTTTGGAGAAACTTTACCAACTAAAATCATACCACCACTTACACGAGTACCAATTTTAACAATACCACTGTCATCAAGATGAGCAAGTTCATCATCACGAACATTAGGAATATCACGAGTTATCTCTTCAACACCATGTTTAAGTTCTCTTGCTTCTACCTCTTTTTCATAAATATGAACTGAAGTAAATTGATCTTTTCTAATCATTCTTTCAGAGATAACAATAGCATCCTCAAAGTTATAACCATTCCAAGGCATAAAGGCAACCATAGCATTAACACCAAGTGCTAATTCACCTTGATCCATATTTGGACCATCAGCAATGATTTGACCTTTTACAACCTCTTCACCAACTACTACAATTGGTTTTTGAGCAAAACAAGTGTTATTATTTGTACGAAGATTTTTTTGTAGAGAATAATAATCTATATAAATCTCTCCATCTTCTTCACCCATAACATAGATATGTTTACCATCAACTTTTTCTATCTTACCACCACGCTTAGCTTTGATACATTCCCAACTATCACGAGCAACAAGTTTTTCAACACCTGTTCCTACCATTGGAGCATTTGGTTTTAAAAGTGGTACAGCTTGTCGCTGCATATTTGAACCCATTAAAGCACGATTGGCATCATCATGTTCTAAGAAAGGGATAAGTGATGCAGCAACACCAACCATCATACTTGAACTTAAATCTGCATATTGACACTCTATTGCAGGTTTTAGTAAGATTTCTCCATCTTCTCTAACTGTGATAAGTTCCTCTATAAATTGACCATTTTCATCAAGTTTATTTGAAGCTGCAGCTATCATAATACCCTCTTCTTGAGTAGCAGTAAGATATACGATTTCATCAGTTACTTTTCCATCTTTCATTATCTTGTAAGGAGCTTCGATAAATCCATGCTCATTTACTTTAGAGTACATTGAAAGAGTATTGATAAGACCAATATTTTGACCCTCTGGAGTTTCTACTGGACAAATACGACCATAGTGAGTTGGGTGAACATCCCGTACCTCAAATCCAGCTCTCTCTTTAACAAGACCACCCTCACCTAGAGCAGAAAGTCTTCTTTTGTGTGTAACTTCTGAAAGTGGATTTGTTTGATCCATAAATTGAGAAAGTTGTCCACCTGAAAAGAACTCCATAATAGTTGAAGTAATCATCTTAGAGTTTATTAAATCATGAGGCATAAGTTCAGCCATTGGCCCACTCATAGTTGATAGCTTATCACGGATAGCTTTTTGCATCTTCACAAGACCTTTGTGAAGTTCATTTCCTAAAAGTTCACCAATAGAACGGATACGACGATTACCTAAGTGATCTCTATCATCTATATGACCTTGACCATTTTTAACTTTAATAACATACTTAACAGATGCTATAACATCTTCATGAGTAAGAACTGTTACATACTCAGGGATTTTAAGTTGTAGTTTATGGTTCATTTTCATACGACCAACTTTAGTTAAATCATATCTCTCAGGATCAAAGAAAAGCTGATTTACAAATATTTTTGCAGCTTCTTTTGTTACTGGTTCACCTGGTCTCATAACTTTATAAATACGGATAGCAGACAGATCGTTTTCATCATCTATCTCTTCTGTTTGTTTAAGTAGTTTAAGTGAGTCAGCATCAGCATTAAATGCATTAATGATAGAACCATCAACACCATCAGCTAAATCATTAGCAATTTTAAATTCACTAATCCCAATTTCTACCATTTTCTTTAATTTACTTTCATCTATATGAGTCATAGTATCAAAAAGAATTTCACCAGTTTCAGGATCAATAATAGATTCAGCTAGATAACGATCAATTAATATATCTAGTGGATAATCAACAGTTTTTAAACCATCATCAATAAGCTTTTGTGCTTTTTTAACTGATAATCTTTTACCAGCAGCAACAATAAGTTCACCATTAGTATCAACTAAATCATATCCTAGTCTACCTATATAATCATTTGGATTAAAGTCCATAGAAAATCTGTTATCATCTATTTTTATAGTTTGTATAGGATAAAAAAGTTTTAATATATCTTGTTTAGAATAACCTAAAGCTCTAAACATAATAGTTACAGGAACTTTACGACGCTTATTGATTCTCATATAAAGAATATCTTTAGGATCATATTCAAAGTATAACCATGAACCACGGTCTGGAATAATCTGACCAGTATAGATTAGTTTATTACCAGCTGTTGTTGATTCTTCTTCTTTAAAAATTACACCAGGAGAACGGTGAAGTTGATTTACAACAACACGCTCAACACCATTAATAATAAATGATGTTCTATCTGTCATAAGTGGAATATCACGAACAAATATACTTTGTTCTTTTATATCTTTAACACCAAGTTTTTCTTTAGTATTTTCATCTCTGTCCCAAAGAACAAGACGAGTTTTCATTCTAAGTGATACAGCGTAAGTAAGACCACGCTCCATACATTCACGAACTGTATATTTCGGGTTTGTAACTTCACTACCAATATATTCAATAGTTAATCTATTTTGAACATCATGTATAGGGAAAACAGATTGAAATACATTTTCAATACCACTAGCAGTTCTATCTTTTGCATCTAACATTAAAAAGCTATCATAAGAATTTTGCTGTAGTTGTAATAGGTTTGGTACTTCAATTTGTTGAGGAGTTTTAGAGAAGTCTACACGAAGACGATTTCCAGAGTATAAAGTGTTTAACATAGGCTACCTCGATGAGTTTGTTAATATCATATTCAAGCGTCCTTGAATTGATTTGAGTGGCTCTAAATAGAGCTTAATTTAAAAAGTGCTTATAAACGACATAAGGGCACTTTTACAAAAGGATAAAATTCCATTTGTAAAAGCGCCCAAAAAAAGTTAAAGAGCGATGAAAATAAATTTCATCGAACTCTTTAAAAATAAAATAAAAATTATTTCATTTCTGCTTTAGCACCAGCTTCTTCAAGTGCTTTGATTGCTTCTTCAGCAGTCTCTTTATCTACACCCTCTTTGATTGTAGATGGTAACTCTTCACAAGCAGATTTAGCTTCTTTAAGTCCTAAACCAGTAAGACCACGAACAGCTTTAATTACACCAATTTTCTTAGCACCAACATCAGTTAATACTACATCAAATTCAGTTTGCTCAGCAGCAGCTTCACCAGCTACAGCACCACCAGCTACAGCAACAGGCTGTGCAGATACACCAAATTTTTCTTCAAATTCTTTTACTAATTCAGAAAGTTCAAGTACTGAAAGTCCTGAGATATATTCTAATACGTCTTCTTTAGTTATAGCCATTTTTGGCTCCTTTTAATAATAATATTTTTTAGAGAATATAAATTCTCTTAAATTAGCTTAATAATTAAGCAGCTTCTTCTTCTTTTTTCTCTTTAAGAGCGTTAAGACCAATAGTAAAGTTAGCAACAGGTGCCATCCAAGTAGCAGCAAGCATACCAAGTAACTCTTCACGACCTGGAAGTTTAGCGAATGCTTCAACTTTAGCAGCATCAGCTACTTCACGGTCAATATAAGCAGACTTAATTACAAATGTTTCGTTATCTTTAGCAAATTCAGCAACTACTTTAGAAGTAGCAACAGAATCTTCACCCCATACTAAAATGTTAGTATCATTAAGTTCGATACCTTCAAGTTCAGCATTTTTAAGTGAAATAGTAGCAAGTGTATTTTTAACAACTTGAACTTTTGCTTCTTTAGAACGAGCAATTTTTCTTAAACCTTCAAGTTCACCAACTGTTAAACCTTTATAATCACAGAAGATTACAGATTGAGCAGTTTTGAATTCATTTGAAAGAGTTTCAATAATTTCAGCTTTTTGTGTTTTTGTCATAGAATTTCTCCTTTCCAGACATCTTCGGCAAATAATTTGCTTTACTTCAATAGGTTAAAATTAAGTAGAATAAAAATCCACACCTATATCTTCAGTCCATAAAATGCAGTTACCATAATTTAAGTAACTTTATAATGCTCCACAAAATGTGGAACACTAAAAATTATTTAATATCTAAAAGTTCTGTAGTATCTAATTTAACAGCTGGACTCATAGTTAAACTAAGAGAACCTGATTTAATATATCTACCTTTAGCAGAAGCTGGTTTTTGTTTATTGATAGCAATTAAAAGTGCATTGAAGTTTTCTTCAATTTGTTTTGCTTCAAAACTAGCTTTACCAATACCTGCATGGATGTTACCTTTTTTATCAACTCTAAAGTTAACTTGTCCACCTTTAACATTTTTAACAGCTTGAGCAACATTTGGAGTTACAGTACCAGTTTTAGGGTTAGGCATTAGACCTTTTGGCCCTAAAATACGACCGATTTGTCCAACAAGACCCATACAATCTGGTGCAGCAACAACTACATCAAAGTTAAAAATTCCCTCTTTAATATCAGCAACTAAATCATCAGTACCAACGATATCAGCACCAGCAGCTTTTGCTTCATCAGCTTTAACACCTTTAGCAAAAACAGCTACACGAACAGTTTTACCTGTACCATGAGGTAGTACGATTGCACCACGAACCATTTGGTCAGCATGACGAGGATCAACATTTAAGTTTAATGCTACTTCAACAGTTTCATCAAATTTAGCACTTTTTAAATCTTTAATAGTAGCAGTAGCTTCAACTACACTATAAGATTTAGTAGCATCAATTTTTTCTAATAATTGTTTATATCTTTTACTCATTTTCAAATTCTCCATCTTTCAATTCTTCCACAAATATTTTGTATCACTGTGGTTCATGATATAATAGTAGATTAATCTACGATATCTACACCCATAGAACGAGCTGTACCAGATATAGTATTCATAGCCATATCTTTATCATCAGTGTTTAAATCAACAATTTTTCTTTCAACAACTTCCATAAGTTGTGCTTTAGTTAATTTACCTACTTTGTTCTTAAGAGGGTTATCTGTACCTTTTTTAAGTCCAGCAGCTTTCATAATTAGTGCAGCAGCAGTTGGTTGCTTAGTAACAAAAGTAAAACTTCTATCAGAATAAACAGTGATCACTGTAGGAACTTTAAATCCCATTAAATCTTTTGTTTTTTCATTAAACGCTTTTGTAAACTCCATGATATTAACACCACGCTGACCTAGTGCTGGTCCAACTGGTGGAGCAGGGTTTGCTTTACCAGCATCAATTTGTAGGTTGATATAACCTGTTATTTTCTTTGCCATATTATTTCCTTATTTGAGATTAAATTATTTTTTCAACTTGAGTATAAGAGATATCAACAGGTGTTGCTCTTCCAAAAATCGAAACATTTAGTTTTAAAGTACCATGTTCTAAATCATACTCATCAACAGTCGCTGTAAAGTTTGCAAATGGTCCATCTATAATGCGAACCATTTCACCATTATCAAAAAAGATTTTTGGTTTTGGTGCTGCACGATTATTAACACGATCAAGAATCACATTAATATCATGTTCACTTAATGGTGTTGGTATATTACCCTCACCAATAAATCCAGATACCTTAGGTATACCTTGAATCATATGTTGAATCTCCGTATTTAAATCTATCTGTGCAAAAACATATCCAGAATATAAAGATCTCTCAGATACTTTTTTCTTTCCATCTTTTACTTCTATAACATCTTCAGTAGGAACTATAACCTCTGTAATGTGATCTTCTAAACCATGTTCTTCAATCATATGTAAAATTGCTGCTTTAACAGCTTTATCACTTCCGTAGGTCTGAATCGAGTACCATTGATGTGCCATATATTTCCCTTAACCTAAAATTGTAGACATTACTGATGACATAAGTAAGTCAACTAATGCTAAAAACGAAGCAATAACAGTAACAACAATTATAACAGCAATGTATGCCTGTTTTACCTGTCCCTTAGTAGGGAAAATAACTTTTGCTAATTCTGTTTTTGCATTTTTTATATGTGTATTTATATTCATAATCAACTTTCTTCTGTAAGTACATTTATTATAAATAAAACTCTAAAGTTTTACTAATAATAAATTTTTGAAAATATTTGTGGCAGGCGCAGAGGGACTCGAACCCCCAACACCCGGATTTGGAATCCGGTGCTCTACCATTGGAGCTATGCACCTACATGTATTAATATAATCATAAAGAGTGAAACTTAAAGTTTCATCTCTTTATGATTTGTATGCTCTTTACACCATTTACAGTATTTCTTAGTAGAAAACTTCTCAGTGTGAGTCTTTTTATTTTTAGTTGTGTGATAATTACGTCTAGTACATTTCTCACAACCTAAGTGAATTGCTTCTCTCATTATAATTAACCTTTAATGGCTATTAAATAATTCGCGAAAGCGAATTATTTAACGATTGATGCAACAACACCAGCACCAACAGTTCTACCACCTTCACGAATAGCGAAGTTAGTACCTTCTTCCATTGCAATCGGGTGAATTAATTCAACAGTAATAGAAACATTATCACCTGGCATAACCATCTCAGTACCTTCTGGTAAAGTAATAGCACCAGTAACATCTGTAGTTCTTACATAGAACTGTGGACGATAGTTATTGAAGAAAGGAGTATGACGACCACCCTCATCTTTACTTAGAACATAAATCTCTGCAGTAAATGTAGTGTGAGGATTGATTGAACCTGGCTTACAAAGAACTTGACCACGCTCAACTTCATCTTTAGCAATACCACGAACAAGGATACCACAGTTATCTCCAGCTTCACCTTGTTCCATCTCTTTACGGAACATTTCAACACCAGTTACAGTAGTAGTTTGTGTATCTTTGATACCAACGATTTCAACTGATTCACCAACTTTAATTGTACCACGCTCAATACGACCTGTTACAACTGTACCACGACCAGAGATTGAGAAAACATCTTCAACTGGCATTAAGAAATCTTTATCAGTTTCACGAGTAGGCTCAGGAACATAAGCATCTACTTCAGCCATAAGCTTGATGATTTTATCTGACCACTCACCAAGAGTACCAGTTTTTGCTTCTTCAAGAGCTTTAAGTGCTGAACCAGCTACGATTGGAGTATCGTCACCTGGGAAGTCGTATTCTTCAAGAAGTTCACGAATTTCCATTTCAACTAATTCCATTAATTCTTCATCATCAACCATATCTTCTTTGTTCATGAAAACAACGATATATGGAACACCAACTTGCTTAGAAAGAAGAATATGCTCACGAGTTTGTGGCATTGGACCATCAGCAGCAGATACAACTAAAATTGCACCATCCATTTGAGCAGCACCAGTAATCATGTTCTTAACATAATCTGCGTGACCTGGACAGTCAACGTGTGCATAGTGACGGTTATCAGTTTCGTACTCAACATGTGAAGTAGCGATTGTGATTCCACGCTCTCTTTCTTCTGGAGCATTATCGATTTGATCATAGTCCATAAGTGCAGCATCATTTGTTACTGCTAATACTGCAGTAATTGCAGCTGTTAATGTTGTTTTACCATGATCAACGTGACCAATAGTACCAATGTTTACATGCGGTTTATTACGCTCAAACTTTTCTTTTGCCATAGTGTCCTCCGACTTTTTATGTGAATTTAAATGGAATTATATCCAAAAATCATTCAATTATTGCTTAAACTTAAATTATTTATTTAAATGGTGCTGACGATGGGATTTGAACCCATGACCTCTTCCTTACCAAGGAAGTGCTCTACCCCTGAGCCACGACAGCTTCAAAGATAAAATTAAATAAGCAATAATTGCATGATTTTATTTTAACAGTTTAAAAAATAATTAGAATTATGTAGATGAAAAGCTTATAATATATAAATACAAAAGTATAAATAAAGAAGTTAAATTTTGATAGATAAATTATACTTCAGCTTCCAGAATATCACTATGGAGCGGGTGAAGGGATTCGAACCCTCGACAGCCTGCTTGGAAGGCAGGAACTCTAGCCACTGAGTTACACCCGCATGGTGTGTGATGGTGGTGGGAAGAGGAGTCGAACCTCTGAACCCATAGGGAGCAGATTTACAGTCTGCCGTCGTTGGCCACTTGACTATCCCACCAATTTATTATCTGGTCTAACACTGTTTCTAATATTCAAATGGTGCCGTCACGAGGATTTGAACCCCGGGCCTGCTGATTACAAATCAGCTGCTCTAGCCAACTGAGCTATGACGGCTTTCGTATTTGATGGTGGAATTATAGTCGGTTTTGATTTTAATGTCAAGCTTTTTTACTAAAACTTTACAATTTCCTTTTCTTTCAATATAGAAACCCCTATTTCTTGGGATTTTTCAGATATTTGTTTTATTATTTTTTCCATATATGACTGCTTAATATGGTTAATATATATATTTACATCATCTCTTTTTAGCATTTTTAATCTATGAAATAATAATTTTGGTGTTAAATGTTTAGTATTTATTGCTAATTTTTCTAATTCTGATGGAAAAGAGCATTCTACAACTAAAGATTTTATATTTTTTCTTTGATTTAATATTTCAATTGCATTATCTAAAGATAAAGTATCTGCAGTTATCATTATTGATTTATCATCTTTTGTATAAATATATCCACAACTTTTAACTGTATGATCTGTTTCAAATGGTTCTATTGTTTCATTTTTTGATAAATCATATTTTTGATTAAATCTAATCTCCTTATAATCTACAACCATTCCATTTCCAGAAATCAATTTTATCTTTGAAAAATCTGGCCAGATAGTATCATTTAAAAAATTATCTTTTATAGCTTTGATAGTTTCTGGTAATCCTGCAATAGTTAATGTTTTTCTTCGTAATGCATAGTAATTATCCAACATATATGCAATATCTATTATGTGGTCAAGATGCGAATGTGTTAACCAAATACAATTTATATCTGTAGAAGCTACATTGATAAACTTTAATAATGAACCAGCATCTATAGTATTTTCCTTATTTAGTAAAAATGTATTTCCTCCAAAAACTTCTATACCATTAAAATTATCATCTTTTTTACTTATATCTTTATATGCATCTTGAAAAGTCTCTCTAACTTTTAAAATCTCTTCTAAATTTTCAAAGAAGAGATCAATTAATTTAGGGTCAAAATGTTTACCTCTTTCCTCTTTAAGAAGTTTAAAAACTCTTTCATCATCCCATGCTTTTTTATACACCCTATCAGAACCAAGAGCATCAAATACATCTGCTAAAGCAGTAATACGACCATATATATGTATCTCATCACCTTTTAAACCTCTTGGATAACCAGTACCATCGTATTTTTCATGATGTTCATAAGCAACTATAGCAGCTGTTTTTAGTAATGATCTTTTTGATTGTTTTATCATGTGGTAACCAAGTTCTGCATGAGTATTCATAATCTCTCGTTCATTTTCATCAAAACGACCAGGTTTTTTTAGTATTGCATCTGGAATAGCTATTTTACCTATATCATGCATTGGACTAGCTTGTTTTAAAAGTTCGGCCTCTTTTTCATCCATACCATAAGCTAATGCTAATATTTTAGAATACTCAGCTACCCTTTTTACATGGTTTCCTGTTTCTTTTGAGCGACTCTCACCAATCGAACCCATGGTAAAAACAACCTCTTTTTGGGTCTCTTCTATCTCTGTAGTAAGTCTAGCTGAGACTAATGCTTCTGCTGCATATGTACTAGCAAGTGTTAAGTATTCCATATCTTGAAAATCAAATGTATCTACACGACCTTGATGATTTATAACTTGAAAAGCACCTATAATGTCTTCTTCATAATCATACATAGGTATAACCATCATACTTTTTGTTTTATAACCTGTCTGTTTATCTATATCTGAGTTGAATCTTTTATCTTGGTAAACATCATCTATAATAGCTCGTCTTCCTGTAAGAATAGTATCTCCAACTATACCAGAGTTTATAGGTAGTTCTATCTGTTGCATACCATGTGCAACTTTTGTCCAAATCGTTTTTTTATCATCACTAACTATCCAAACAGTACATCTATCAGAACTTGTAAGAGATTTTCCCATATTTGCTAAAGTTTCCATAATCTCATCATAATCTTTCAAAGATGAAACCTCTGCTAAATAAACAAATACTAACTCTAACACTTCATTTGCATCTAAATTTCTTACATTTTTCATAGAGTACCCCTAGCTAAAATATTATACTAATCCTGTATTATAATGAATAACTCTAAAATTTTATATAAAATTAATAATTAACTAAAATCAATAGTGATACAATTAACATATATGTTAAAAACAGGATATATTATGAAGTTATTAAGTTTAG
>Ga0256837_1001362_pt1 | contig 16936 bp, 16 predicted proteins | sample 4562384metaG_FD_185976 | JGI IMG/M metagenome (GOLD analysis project Ga0256837, IMG submission 185976) | Hydrothermal vent microbial communities from Guaymas Basin, Mexico - 4561-384 | ecosystem: Environmental > Aquatic > Marine > Hydrothermal vents | place: Mexico: Guaymas Basin | collected...
ATAAGTTTTTTCTTTTTTTTGCTTATTATATTATGTTAGTTAACATAATGTATATTCTCTTAAAAATTACCCTTTCTCCTCCGCTATCTCTTTAAGTCTTAAAGCATCAAACGGTGCGCTAATATCATCAGTGTTGTTAAAATAACAAAAACCGTTTTTTGTTCTATTAATTATTGTTCTTAAAAATTCATCAGGATATCTTCCTTTATATTTGCCCGTATATCCGTGAAATCTCGTATAAGTGAATCTTGCTGTCTTTTCAAGTACAAACGGTTGATCGAAATCATGCCACACAAGTGCCGTTTTATTCTGTTTTAGTATTGTGTATGTTTTGTCGTTATACCAAGATTTGTGTCTGAATTCAATTGCATATTTATATTCATCTGGCAGTGCTGATAAAAAATTATCCAAAAGCTCATAGTCGTATTTTAAACTCGGCGGCAGCTGAAAAAGAATTGCTCCGAGGTATTCTTTTATTGGATTTAAAAATCCAGTAAATTCAAGTGCCAGTTCAGGTTTTTGAAGTTTGTTTTTGTGAGTAATGTTTTGATTTGCTTTAATACTCATTTTCATATTGTATTTTTTAAGTTTATATTTCCATGATTTTACGGTTGTTTCTTTAGGGATTTTATAAAAAGTGGAATTAAGCTCCAACGAATTAAAATGTTCAGCATAATAATCGAAATATTTAAATTTAGGCAAATCTTCAGGATAAAATTTACCTCTCCATTTTGAATAAATAAATCCGCTTGTTCCTATATATAACACATTCAACCTTTATTGAAGCAATAAATAAACTAATTTTGGATAAAATATAACTATCAATAATACTACGATTTGAATAATAATAAACGGTATTATTCCCTTATAAAGATCGCTTGTTTTTATAAGATTACCTGCCGCTCCTTTAAGATAAAAAAGACTAAACCCAAACGGCGGAGTTAAAAATGAAGTTTGTAGATTAATCGCTATTAAAAGAGCGAACCATAAAGGATCTATTCCGAATTCTTCCACGATCGGTAGTAAAATCGGAATTACAATAAAAGTAATTTCAATAAAATCAATAAAAAATCCCAAAATAAATATAAGCAGCATCGTAATGGCTATAAAAGTATATTGATTTTGAATAGATTCCGTAAAAAATTCCGTTACTATATCCCCTGCTCCCGATTCGTTAAATACCAATGAAAAAGCTGTAGCACCTATTAAAATCATAAAAATCATTGCTGTAATTTTTACGGTTTCGACACTTGCGTATCTAATAAGTTCTAGATTAAAGGTTTTATAAAAATAAGTTAAAATAATGGCACCGAGTGCTCCGATTGCCGCAGATTCTGTAGGAGTTGCAAATCCGGCAAAAATACTCCCTAAAACTAATATTATTAATACAAAAGGGGCTATTAAACTTTTTGCGGCTTGTTTTAAGATTTTTGAGTATGGTTCCTCAGTTTTTATAGGGGGAGCAACTTCCGGTTTAAGAAATGCCACCATCAATATATATAAAATATATAAAACTACAATTAATATACCTGGAATTACGGCTGCCTTAAACAAATCCCCTACACTTATATTCATCACAGCACCTAAAATAATTAAAACAATACTCGGAGGAATGAGCTGTCCAAGGGTTCCACTTGCCGCAATTACACCGCTGGCAAGTCTTGGAGAGTAACCGTATTTAAGCATAACAGGAAGTGAAATAATTGTCATCATAACTACACTGGCCCCTACTATTCCGGTAGATGCCGCAAGAATTGCGCCTACAATTACAATAGCAATCGCAAGCCCTCCCCTAATCGGTCCAAAAAGTTTCCCTATAGATTCAAGCATATTTTCGGCTATTTTGCTTTTTTCAAGTATAAATCCCATAAAAATAAATAAAGGTACCGCCATCAGTGTAAAATTTTGCATAATTCCATAGATCCTATAAGGCAGAAGTCCGAACACTTCAAGCCCCAAATCAGGATCTAGCATTGCAGCAAATATAGCGCTCGCTCCAAAAGCAAACGCTACAGGAATACCCAGCATGAGTAAAATAAACGCAACAATAAATAAAATTATTCCCGTCATTATTCGCCTTTGTGATGTTTTAGTTGATAATATATTTTTCTAAGCTCGGCAATAGATTGCAAATATAGCATTAAAAATGCCCAGATCATTGTACTTTTTATTATCCATCTACAGCAAAGCCCTCCCGGATCTCCGCTTGCTTCTTGCTGAGTATAACTCATTTCTACAAATGGAATTGCTTCTACTATTATTAATGTAGCAAGAGGTATCACGAAAAATAAAATTGTGATTAAATTAATAATTTTTTTTATTTTAAAAGGAAATTTATCATACAAAATATCCACTCTTACATGTTTGTCTTTACTTAAAGTATATGCTATAGAAAATAAAAACACTATATCAAAAAGATGCCATTCCAATTCCTGGAGTCCTATACTTCCGGCGGAAAAAAGTTTTCTCATTATTACGTCGTAACTCACAAGAATAGTTAAAGTAAGAAGAGCTATTACCGAAATAATCATAAAAGTTTTTGTAAGTTTTTCAATGATTATTTCAATTTTTGGTATAAAAGACAATATTAAAGCTATAATAATGGCTGCAAAAAGTGTTTTATCTAAGTTTTCTGTCAAATAATTGACGAACTCCATTAATTCTCCTTTATAAATAATCAGGCGCGTCGTTACTAAATATAATCAAATCACCGGCTCCTGTAACATCGGATAAAATTTTCTCCAGTTTTGATTTATCTTTTAAAGAAATTTTATCTATAGTGATATTATTACACAATATTTTTTTATTGATTTTTCCTGTGATTATTGCCAAATCAAACGTTTTATTTATAGCTTTGGATAATTTGATATTCATTTCGTCTTTACCTTCGACTATACCGGGTGTTACAATGATTTTCCTGCCGGGATATTTTTTAATAATTTTAAAACTTTTAAGCATTCCTTCAAGATTGCCGTTAAAACTATCGTCAATTATAATTTTTCCACCTACTTCTATTTTTTGCAATCTATGAGGAATCGGTTCTAAATTAGCAACTTTTTGCTTGATTTTTTCTATATCTTTGATAAATTCCAAAGCTTGATAAATTGCCAGAGAAATATTAATGGTATTAAATTCCCCAAGAATTTTGGAATAAAAACGGTGAGATTTACCATTTATTTCCAAATCCCACTCAATTCCGTTTAAATCGGCTTTTATGTTTTTTATCTTATCTTTGATTGTTTCTACGTTATTTCCGTAAGGAATGTCGTAAGAAAAACCTTTTATGAGTCTTTTACTTTCAAAAACTTCGAGCTTTGTCTTTTCGATATTCTTTAAGTTTTTAAAATATTCAAGATGCTGAGGTCCTATTTTACCTAAAACAGCATAGTGATTTTGAAGGAATTTAACGATTTCCTTAATGTCTCCTCTCTCTCTCGCTCCTGCTTCAGTTACGTAAATTTCAGTATCTTCTGGCAGGTCTTTATTTATATCTAAAACAATTCCTTTTATGGTATTTACACTTCTTGGAGTTTTATAAGTTTTATAATCATCTTTTAATAATTGATAAATAAAATTTTTTATAGAAGTTTTTCCATAACTTCCGGTAATAGTGATTATTTTAGGATTAATTTTATTTAATTTTGATTTAGCAAGCCTTTTATATTTAAAAAATAAAAACTCTTCTAAAAGTTCACTTATAATGACTGCTAACGAAATTACGACTACAAGAGAAATTCCAGGGTTGATATCATGATATTTGTTTATAATTACTAAATTCAAAGTTTCTAAAAAACCTAAAATCAAAAGAAATCTTTTTACACGGGAAGTGAATTTTAAAGGTTTTTTAATGTTTTTATACCATAAAATCAAAGCCGGCAGATATCCGAAAAAAAGATAAATCCAAAAAAACTTATAAGCGAAAATATATGTAATTATAGGAATCAATAAATAAAACAGATGCCATTTATAATTATGAAAATGAAAAATTATTCTGTTTATTTTGTAATTGTACCATTGAAGTGTAGTAATTAAATAAAAACCTATAGCATAAACGGTAATAAAATGAACAATCAAATTAAACATTTCCAATTCCTTTTACTATATGGAAAAGTATATCCTTTTTTGGCAAAAAAATAAACATTATTAAAAGTAATGAATAAATCAAAAGGTTTAACGCTTTATCATTCGAACATATTTTAAGAGCGCTTCCGAAAGATTTTTTTATTTTACGACCTGTTATATCAACACTGTAAATTTCATCCAAAATCAGATGTGTTACATACCCTAAAAAGACAAAAAAACCTAAAAAATAACTTTTTGTAATATTAAGTTCAAAATATTTATAAGCAATAAGAGATGTTAAAAACCAAAAAATAAGCCCTGCCGGGATTGAGTGTATCATTCCTCTGTGTTTTGTAATTTTTTTAAAAAAATAAAAAAATAGACTCATACCTAAATAACTAACAATCCATATCAAAAGAATATTAAGTATCGGTATTTTACCGATGTATTTAAACGTAATTAAAAAAGCTATAAGATTTGAAAAGAAAAACTGAAGTATTTTAATAGGTGTGGATTTATCGTGGTCGATATCTGGCAGTATCCCTCCTACAATTCCGGCAAAAAAATATGAAAGTGCATCTCCTGGGGTCGAAAGTGATGAATAACCGATACTAACAGATGTTATGCCGCTTACAAAAGCGGCTACGTTTAGATGTGTCGAAAAATTTGCCAATTAATACCTTATTTCAAAATCTTCAAAATTCTCAAAAGGAATTTCTTCAAATTTTATATTTTCCACAATGCTAAACGGTGAGCCTTCTTTTAAAATTTCTAAAAACTCTTCAAGTCTTTGTGGATTTTCTATGTTTGCCATAGCTTCTACTCTTCCATCCGAAAGATTTCTGACATATCCTTTAAATCCTCTTTTTTTGGCGTTTTCACTTACAAATTTTCTATACCATACACCCTGTACTTTACCACTTATTAAAAAGCGATATGTTTTCACTATTTACCTTTAGCCATTTGAATTTTATTTATATAAGCGTAATCGATTTTAATCTCTTTTTCTTCTTTTAAATTTTTGGCAAGTCTTTCTATAACGTTTTTAAAATCATCAAATAAATAATTAGCTAAACTTCCCGGAATTGGGTTAATTTCATTTAAATATATTATACCATCTTTATAAAAAAAGTCGCATCTGATAAGAGCGTTTTTAAAAATATCACCATAAATTTTCTTAAAAGTTTCTTCAAACTGGGGTTTTAAATTTTTATCTTCTTTAAGTTTAGTCTCTTTTCTTGAAAAATCCATATATTTTTTTTCAAAATCCAAAAACTCTTTTTTTTCAACTTTTTCAAGTTTTGAGAAGATCCATTCATCAGCCGTACATCCCGCTAAATTATACTCTTCAATTCCTTCAATAAAAGGCTCGACAATGATTAAATCATCAAACTCACGTGCCACATCAAATGCATATTCAAACTCTTTTTGATTTCTAACTACACTCACTCCTATACTGCTGCCAAGTCTTGCAGGTTTTACGATTACCGGAAAATCGAACTTCGTTTTAGGCTCGGTAATAACCTCATAATCAATTACATTAACCCCGATTTCTTTGGCATACGCTTTTGTAAATAATTTATTATAACTCACGGCGCACGCTTCAGTATTCGGAGTTATTGCTTTTATTTTATAAAAACTGAGAATTCCAGGAATTTTTCCGTCTTCTCCGTCTCTTCCGTGGATAAGGTTTATCGTAACATCGGGGACTATCTTAATTTCTTTTTTTAAAATTCCCTTTTGATATTTAAATCCGTTTTTTGTAATTTCGACTTTTTGAGAATTTTTATATTCTCCACTGGCAAAATATTTGCTTTTCATATTTTCCTTATCAATTAAATATATGTCTCTTTCTTTATCAATAAAGAAAAACCATTCAATAGGAAGTTTGTCTTTTATCGTAATAGCACTTACTATGCTGATTTCATGTTCAAAACTGCTTCCACCAAATATTACGGCATATTTCATTTTGCTCCTTTTGATAATCTTTTTAAAGCTTCTTTTATTACATCTTCCAGTTTCCCGTCAAGTCCGCTTAATGCTTTTATAATATCCGCTTTTTTAAAGCCCAGATTCTCAAGCGCAACAATCGCCTGTGAATGAATGGGATTAATGTTTTCTATTTCGAATTCACCCATTTCCATTAATATTCTTTTAGCGGATTTAGGACCGATGCCAGGAACTTTTTTTAACGAATTAATGTCATTTTGAGTAATAATATTTACAAATTCGCTCGGAGTAAAAGTTGAACAAATAGCAAGTGCCACTTTTGGTCCTACTCCGTTTAATTTTATTAAAGAATCAAACAGTCTTTTTTCATCTTTATCTAAAAAACCGTATAAAGAGTATTCATTTTCTTTTATTATTTCCGTAATATAATAGATTCCGTCTTTTGCGTTTGAAAAAGTAAGAAGTGAGACGTTGAGTTCATAAATGACATCTTTTACATCCAAAAATATTTTTCCGTTTTCCTTTTCAAATATCTTTCCTTTCAGAGCCGCTATCATTATTTACCTTTATTTTTACAATTTTAGGCGTTTCACCGATGAATTTTATTTTAAATCCGCAAATCCCCTCGTCCCCTTTTGTATCATATTTCAAACTTATCGGGGGTTCAATTATATCAAACTCTATTCTATTATAGGCTTTCCAGGGACTTAATGAAATAATTTTAGCATTATATATCGCATTTTGAATATTATCAATAATTTCAAGCAGCTCTTCTTTATCTTTTTGGTTGTTTTTGAGTTTTTCTTTTAATTTTTGATAATTTTCGTGTAACAATTTGTGTTCTTTCAGTTTCATTAAAACGGCCGGATTTGTTTTTTTGTTTTGTTGCCTGTTTGCGATATAGATGTTTTTAAGTTCTTCATAAGCAAATCTGTTTTTTTCTATAATCTCTTTTTTCTTTTTAATTTCTCTTTTTAAGATATTGATATTTTGTTCAATCTCTTTCACTCTTTGTAAAAGTCCGTCAATATCTTCGCCTCCAAGAACTTTTTTTGGAGAAATAGCGAGCAGGTTTTCCTCTCCTTTTAAATTTTTAATCACAATTTTATTTAAAGCGTAAATTTTTGTATGTGATAGCAGATTTTCTATTTCTATATCATGCCCTATTACGACTCCTCCGATGGCATTTTTAATTTTTATCTTTTTACCTGTGACTTCTCCGCCTTCAAGAGAGTTGATTAATATATTTTTAGCTTTTAATTTTCCTTTGTGTTTATTTATTTTAGCACTGACGGATTCTATTAAACTGTTTTTATGTGTTTGGCCTTCTATTTTTAGTGTTACGGATTTTATTTTTGCTTTGTTTCCTACGTTTCCTCTTACAATCAACTCTTTTGTTTCTACAATCATATCATCGCCAATCGCTTCTTTTAAAGCGTCGGATTCTTTTACATCTAGCTTTACTTTTGCTTCGTCCCCGTCTTGAACATTTCCGGTTTTAATATTGATTTGTTTTATTTCTAATCTGTCTTTTATTATATATTTTTTATCTTCAATAGTTATAAATCCGTCTTTTTTGGCAATATATAGGATTTTATTTTCGTCTTCTTTTTTATCAATAGTTTGCTCATCGTATATAATTTCAGGAATTTTAAATTCTTTTGGCTGAGATACAGGAATAACTTTTCCTTTACAGTTACGCCCTATTCTTCCTTCTTTGGGTTTAATTATTTCAATGAGAACATCATTGTATTTTACCGGATAGATCAGCTCTTTTTTAACTGATTTTTTCTTTCTTTTATAGTGATAAATTATTTTACCCTCCACACTAAAAACAGGATCTATTCCTTTACATAATTCTATTTCGTAATCTTCTTTAAGCTCTCCTGTTATCAGTTTTTTAGTAAGATTTTTTATATCCTTTTTCAGTTGTTCATCCATGATGTTAATAATTAAAGAATTTTTTAGTTTTTTCTTATTCATTTCTTTATAAAATTCCACTTCGTTATAATTTTTTAAATCGGATTTATGAGACAAATGAAATTTCGCATGAGTAAGATATTTATTCAATTCGACTTTTCCTAAAATTTCAAAACCGTTTTTAGGTTTATATTTTTTTATTTTTATTTCATATACCTGTTTTATTTCCATATTTTCATTAAGTAAAAATTTTTCGCTGTTAAGAAGTGCAAGCGTTTCTTCGTCCGCTTCCACATAATCTTCTTCAAGCTTTATATATGTTTTTACTTTTAAAATATCAAAATCAAGTTTTGAAAGCGGTATGTTATATTCTTTTGAAACTTTTAAAAGTTCATTATTTACATTTTCACATACAACAGTTTTTTCTTCAAACTCTTTTTTGGGGTTTTCTTCTTTTTTTAAAAATTTAAACAATGCCACTTTTATCCTTTATGTTAAAATTACGACTATGATTAAAAGTATTATCGTAAATTTCGTAGGAATCTTTAATTCAAGAGTCCTTGGTTTTATCCGTGATTTGTTAAGTGCTAGCATTTTAGGTGCAAATATCTATTCGGATATTTTCTTCGTAGCATTCAAATTTCCTAATCTATTCAGAAGAATTTTTGCCGAAGGTGCCTTTATACAAAGCTTTTTGCCAAGTTTTCAAAAAGCAAAAAACCCTGCTAAATTTGCATGGAAAGTTTTTATTTATTTTTTATCTTTTTTAATTCTTTTAAGTTTAGTAGTTAATATTTTTTCATATGAAATTACTTCACTTTTAGCTTATGGTTTTTCTGAAGAAGCTAAAAAAATGACAGCTCCTTTGGTTGCGATTAATTTTTGGTATCTTGATTTAATTTTTATCGTAACATTTTTTGCCGCTCTTTTACAATATAAAGAACATTTTGCGACTACTGCTTTTTCAACCGCTCTTTTAAATCTTTCATTGATCGGAGCGCTTTTAATATCAAAAGATTTGTCAAAAGAAGAAATAATTTGGTATATGAGTCTGGGTGTAATCTTAGGAGGAATAGCACAGGTAATAGCCCATATAATCGCAGCAAAACATTATGGAATCTTAAAACTTTTAAAAGAAGGTATCAAATCAAAAGAAGAGGAAGATTTAAGTACGTTTAAAAAACACTTTCTGCCATCCGTGTTTGGAAACTCAACAGCTCATATTTCGGCGTTTTTGGATACTTGGCTTGCTACTTTTTTAAGTGCCGGGAGTATCAGTTATTTATACTACGCAAACCGCCTTTTTCAGCTTCCTTTAGCACTTTTTGCCATAGCGGTTTCCACCGTTTTATTTCCTAAAATTACCAAATATTTAAATTCCGACCAAAAACAAAAAGCCGATGAAATTATGAAAAAAACATTTTGGATTTTGTTTTATGCGTTAATTTTAGCTTTTATTGTAGTAATAATTTCAAGTAAAGAGATTGTGGGAATATTATTTCAAAGAGGGGCATTTACTCAAAAAGACACTCAAATTACCGCCATAGTTTTGATTATGTATATAATCGGGCTTATTCCTTTTGGGCTTAATAAACTCTTCTCAAGCTATTTATACGCAACTCACAAACATTTAAAAGCCGCCAAGTTTGCTTTTTATTCGCTAATGGTAAATATTATACTCTCACTTTTACTTATTATTCCTATGAAAGTTTACGGTTTAGCTCTTGCCAGCAGTATTGGAGGATGGGTTTTATTTTTCCTATCTTTAAAAGAATTCGGATTTGAAAAGGTTTTGAAATTTTTTGAGAAGCGCTACATTTTCGGTATGATTTTGGTTATATTTATTAGTATAATTTTAGCAATCGTTTTTAAAGAAACTATTAATTTATTAAAAGGAATATTATGGTAATTTATGATTCTCACCAACGAAAAAAAGTAAAATTCGAACCCATAAAAGAAAAAGAAGTGAGAATGTATGTGTGCGGTCCTACCGTATATGACGACGCACATCTCGGGCATGCCAGAAGTTCAATTAGTTTTGATTTGTTAAGACGTACGCTTGAATCACTCGGATATAAAGTTACTTTTGTTAAAAATTTTACCGATATTGATGACAAAATTATTAAAAAAATGAATGAAACAGGCAAAAGTCTTAAAGAAATTACCGAGTATTATATTGATTCGTATCTAAGGGATATGGGTGCTTTAAATGTAAAAAGAGCCGATATCGAACCGAAAGCCACAGAATCTCTTGAAGCTATGTTTGATTTGATAAACAAACTTCTTGAAAAAGGATATGCTTATAAATTGCCAAACGGCGATATTTATTTCGATACCAGTAAGGACGAAGAATACTGTCAGCTTTCTCATAAATGTCAAGATGATGAGGTGGTACATAGAGTAGAAACTGAAGGCAAAAAAAATCCGGCGGATTTTGCTTTATGGAAAGCTTGTAAAGGTGAAAATGACGTATGTTTTGACTCTCCGTTTGGTCCGGGCAGACCGGGATGGCATATCGAGTGTAGCGCTATGATTAAAAAACATATAGCATATGACGGAGAATATGAAATCGATATTCACGGAGGGGGAGCTGACCTTTTCTTTCCTCATCACGAAAATGAAGAAGCTCAAACCCACTGCGCATATGGGGGACATTTGGCAAAATACTGGATGCATAACGGTTTCGTGCAAATAAACGGTGAAAAAATGAGTAAATCTCTTGGAAACAGTTTCTTTGTAAAAGACGCTCTGAAACATTATCCTGGAGAAGTATTAAGATTTTATCTGATGAGTACTCATTACAGGGCGCCTTTAAATTTCTCAGAAGAAGACTTAATTGCCAGTAAAAAAAGACTTGATAAACTATACCGCCTAAAAAAAAGAGTTTACGGAGTAAATAAAAAACAAGAAGACAAAGAGTTCCAAAACGCCCTTCTTAATGCTATGAGGGACGATTTAAATATTTCAAAAGCCTTAGCGGTTGTAGATGAATTTGTTAAAGTTGCTAATGAAGCTCTTGATAAAAACCCAAAAGATAAAGCCTTAAAACAAAAAATAGTTAGTAATATCGAATTTATCGATAAACTTCTTGGAGTTGGAGGAAGTGACGCTTATGAATATTTCCAAGCGGGAGTTGATGAAGAAACAAAAGCTAAAATTAATGAACTTATTGAAAAAAGAAGCGCCGCTAAGAAAGAAAAAAATTTCGAACTTGCTGATAAGATAAGAGATGAACTAAAAGAAATGGGAATTATGATTCAAGATACGCCCGCAGGGACTGTATGGGAAAAAGTTTAATTTTTTTCCTCCAACAGTTCCGGTTCTATTATTTCAGTGTTGTATATTTCTTCCATTGTAAAAAATCCGAGTAAAATTCCAACCCATCCTAATGTATAAATAATTAATCCTATTATAAAAATATTTAGAAAGGCTCCGATTACCAAAAAATAACCGCTGTATTTAAAATAAGGGTTATTATATTTGTTTCCCAAAGCATCAAAAGTTTTTTTAAAAAATATTGCGCTTAAAATATTTAAAATGTAAAAAACTAAAAAATATATAACTATTGTAGTTGTTATAGGAATAATCGGATTTTGAGGAGAAAAAACTGACATAAAAAAGCTAAAAATTACGGCAAAAATTTTATAATAAAAAAGCACTGACGCCACTATGCTCAAAACGCTCGCCAATAAAAAATAATTAAAAATATTATCTTCTTTTGAATATAAATATACAGCAATTCCAACTAAAAAAAGCCCTACAATCATAAAAAAAACAGACAAACTCGGTAAAATCGAAAGAGATATTAAAGCACTTCCAATTATTCCGTAAATTTTTGCTTTCAATTTCATCCTTTTTTATATTTAATGTATAATTTTAACAAAAAAGGCACTCACATGAGTTTTTTTGACACCATTAAGCCACTTATTTATAAAACTGATCCTGAAATTGCCCATGATATAGTAGAACTGATTTTTAAAACTGTAAGAAGATGCCCTCTTTTTTTTAATCCATTAATCGAAAAAAATTTCGTAAACGATCCTATGTTAAATCAAAAAATCTGGGGACTTGAATTTAAAAACCCCATAGGTGTGGCTGCTGGATTTGATAAAAACGCCACTATGATTCCCGCATGGCCCGTTTTGGGATTCGGATGGGGAGAAATAGGCGCAGTAACTCCAAAACCGCAACCAGGAAATGAAAAACCTCGCTCATGGAGACATATAAAATATGAAGCCATACAAAACGCATACGGATTCAATAACGAAGGAGTGGAAGTCATAAAAAAAAGACTTGAAAAAATTTATCCTTTTGTTTTACCTATAGGAGCAAATATAGGAAAAAATAAAACCACACCTGAAGATAAAGCGATTGAAGATTATAAAATTTTGGTCGAAAAATTAAAAGATGTAGTCGATTTTTTTGTTATAAACATCTCTTCACCAAATACTCCGGGTCTTAGGGATTTATTAAACGCGCAGTTTATTTCTACTCTCTTTAAAGAACTAAAAAACAAAACCGATAAACCGATTTTAATAAAATTTTCTCCTGATATGGAAGACGAAGACATTATAAATCTTGCTAATCTTAGCGTAATACATGGAGCTGACGGTATTATTGTTACAAATACCACAGTTAATTATGATTTGATTGATACACCTATTAAAAAAGGCGGAATTTCCGGTAAACCGCTAGCTCAAAGAAGTTATGAAGTTTTAAGATTGGTAGCCGGTGAAGTGTTTGGAAAAGTGCCGATTATCAGTGTCGGCGGCATAGACAGTACCGAAGAAGCATATAAAAGAATAAAAGCGGGAGCATCACTTTTACAAATTTATACTGCTATTATTTATAAAGGACCTGGAATTGTAAAAGAAATAAATGAAGGTCTTATTAAGTTTCTTAAAAAAGACGGATTTTCGCATATAAGTGAAGCTATCGGAGTGGAAGTACCTAAAAAAATAGAACATAAGGCTTAACTTAAAGCCTTTGATGCCGCTTCGCAGATAGGATAAAAAGTAGGAGGCGGGGTAAGAATCGGATGGGTTCCGATTTGAAGTGTATATAAATCACTGGCTGTTGCTTTTTTTTGAATTGCAAGCCCTAAAATATTTATTATTTCTGCGTTGTTTATCCCTCCTATTACCTGAGCGCCTAAGAGATATAAATCTTTTTTTGAGAAAATAAGTTTAAGCGTTGTTTTGGTTGAATGAGGAAACTTTGGTGGGTGGGTTGAGGGAACGGTTACTTTGGATTCTATAATTTCAAATCCTTCATTAACAGCTTTTCTTTTTGTAATTCCACAGGCTGCGAACATTTTATTATTAATTACTGTTGAATAAATATTTAAAGAATCTTTACTTTGTCTTAAAATTTGAAGTTTATACAAATTGGCAGCTGCCACTCTTGCGTCAAATGCCGCAGTGGAAGCAAGCATAAGAGGTGTCGGGTTAGCCGTAAAAAATTCCTTATGCTCTACGCAGTCACCCACGGCAAAAATATCCTTTTCAACCCTCATATATTCATCAGCAATAATATATCCGAATTCATTTAAAGAAAATGTATCTTTAAACATTCCGGTATTTGGTTTATATCCGGTGGCAACAATTGTCAGATCGGTTTTAATTTTTGTGGAATTTACAATTACGTAATCTTTCCCGATTTCTTCTACTTTTGAATTTAACATTATTTCCATTTTTTCATTCAAAAGATTATAAGCCTCAGTACTAAAATCATCATCAAAAGAATGATATAAAAGCTTTGGCATCACTTCTATAAGAGTTACTTTTTTTCCGCTCGCAACAATTTCTTCAGCTGTTTCAATACCTATAAATCCGCCTCCTATTATTGTAATATGAGAAGATTTTTTTATTTTTTCCTTTAGATTTTTTAAATATTCATAGTCTTTTTTTATGAAATATGCATTTTTTATACCTTTGATAGGAGGAATATTTACCGTTGACCCCGTAGCTATAATAAGTTTATCGAATTTTATTTTTTTATTAGAAGTTATTATGAATTTACTGTTTTTATCAATACTTTTCATTTCATCTACAATCAATTCTACTTCGTGCTTTTTTAGTTTATCTTCAAGATTCATAAAATCATCCTCAATCTCAAAGGAATTAAATACATAAGGAATTCCGCAAGGAATCAGTTTTTTAGCATTTTTCTCAATTATTGCGACTTTTTTTTGAGGATAAAATTTTTTAGCGTTTATTGCGCTTACAAATCCTGAAACTCCTCCTCCAATTACTAAAATATTATACATATTTATTCCTTTTTTTTTGATATTATAATGAAAAAAAGGAGATTAATGCTTCATAAATTTTATAAAACCACTCTCAAAAACGGACTTGATGTAATTGCCGTACCGATGAATAAAGGCTCAAACGTAATAACAAGCAACATTTTTTATAAAGTCGGAAGCAGAAATGAAACACTTGGTAAGACGGGAATAGCTCATATGCTTGAACATATGAATTTTAAATCTACAAAAAACTTAAAAGAAGGTGAATTTGATAGAATCGTTAAAAGTTTAGGAGGAGTCGATAACGCATCAACCGGATTTGATTATACACATTATTATATTAAAACATCTTCAGAATATCTCAATAAAACATTTGAACTTTTTAGCGAAGTTATGGAGAATTTGAATTTAAGTGATGAAGAATTTCAAAGAGAGCGAAAAGTTGTTTATGAAGAGAGATTATGGAGGGTTGATAATAATCCTATAGGATATCTTTATTTCAGACTGTTTAATAACGCATACATTTATCATCCGTATCATTGGACCCCTATCGGATTTAAAGATGATATATTAAATTGGACTATTGAAGATATAAGAAATTTCCATAAAACTTTCTATCAGCCTAAAAACGCATTTTTATTAGTGGCCGGAGATATTGACGAAGAAAAAGTTTTTAAAGAAGCCGAAAAATATTTCGCACATATAAAAAATAAAAAACCCATTCCGAAAATTCATCAAAAAGAACCTAAACTTGACGGAGATAAACATATTGAAATAAAAAGACAAACTCAGCTTGATATTGTTGCAATTGCTTATCATATTCCGGACTTTTCACACAAAGACCAAATAGCGCTTAGTGCTTATAGCGAGATACTAAGCGGTGGAAAAAGCGGAGTATTAAGAGAAAAACTTATTAATAAAAAATCAATTGTCAGTGAAGTGTATGCTTATAATATGGAACTAAAAGACCCGGGAATATTTTTGGCTCTTGCCATGGTTAACCCTGGAGTTAATCCTGATAAAGTGGAAAAAGAGATTAAAAAGATTTTAATCAATACGAAAATCACTAAAAAAGATCTTGAAAAAGTTAAAAATCAGACTAAATTCGATTTTTTAACGCAGCTTGAGAGTTCATCCGGTGTTAGTAATATTTATGGGGATTATTTCGCAAAAGGAGATATAACTCCTCTTCTTGAATATGAAGAAAGAATAAACAGTTTGAAAATTGAAGATATAGAGAAGATTAAAAATTACTTTGAAAAAAGTATAACGGTAAAACTTATAAAAAATTCATAGCCTTTTGAGGCTTTTTATTTTTTTGTATAGAAAAGTTAGAAAATAAATTTAAATTTACTTTACAAAAATCACATATAACTTTCAATCAAAGCTCTTCCTATTCTTATCATATTGCTGCCTTCTTCGATAGCGATTTCAAAATCATTACTCATTCCCATAGAGCATATTTTAGCCCCGTAAGGTTTTAGCTGTTCGAAAATTTTATAAGTTTTTCTAAATGAGTCTCTTATAGCCTTTTCATCATCCGAATGAGCTCCTATCGTCATAACACCCTGAAGATTTATATTCGGGAGATTTTCTTTTATTTTTAAATATGTATCTATAGCAATTTCAGGTTCCATACCGTGTTTTGTCGGTTCACCCGAGCTATTTATTTCAATAAGACATTTTATAGGTTTATTCGCTCTTTTGTTAATTGCTTCGGCAAGTTCGTATGAATTGATTGACTGAATCATAAAAGGATTTAATTTTAAAAGTTTATTTATTTTATTTTTTTGCAAATTTCCTATAAAATGCCACTCAATCGGCAATTCTTCAAGTGCTTTTACTTTACCTTCCATATCCTGTACCCTATTTTCACCAAATGCCCTCTGTCCGTCTTCAAATAATCTTTTTAACACTTCAGGGTCATTAGTATATTTTGTGACAGCAACTATTTGTACAATTAAATGCTCGCTTCTTCTAAGTCTAGCAGCTTCTACTCTTTGAATTAATTCATCAAGCGTCATCTTATCCTCCTATTATTCTGTGTAAATCATTATAAATACCCACAATCATAAGCATACCTAAAAGCGCCCATCCGGCAAGCGTTAATTTGTACATAATCTCTTCATTTACTTCTCTTCTAAAGATCGCTTCATAAAGATTAAACACAATATGCCCGCCATCAAGTGCAGGGATTGGTAAGAGATTTAACACTCCAAGATTTACGCTTAAAAGAGCAGTCAAAAGTAAAAGCGGTTGAATTCCTAAATTTGCCACTTTAGCCGTAACATCCACTATTCCAATAGGACCGCTAAGAGTATTCAATCCAATAGCACCCGTTATCAGTTTTTGAATACCTTTGACAATCATTGTAGATGCTTTAATAAACTCTTCCCACGCGACTTTTATCGCTTCAATAGGAGAATATTTAACCGTTATTAATTCTCCGCTTGGGATTATTCCTATAATTTTTCTTTTTACTTTTTCTTGAAATATATTTTTAAATTCCTCTATTTTTGGTTTTAAAGTTAACATAATAATTTTACCATTACGCTCTATTTTTAATTTTAATTGGTTATTGTTTTGAATGATTTTAGATATATCATCCCAACATTTTATCTTAACTCCGTTAATTTCGATAATTTTATCGCCTTTTTGTAAAACCTTAGCAGCCGGTGTATCAGGAATGGTTTTTCCGATTACAGGAGCTAATTTATGCCACCCGTTCATCGCTAAAAAAAGATAAATAATAAAAGC
>Ga0256837_1001363_pt1 | contig 16884 bp, 19 predicted proteins | sample 4562384metaG_FD_185976 | JGI IMG/M metagenome (GOLD analysis project Ga0256837, IMG submission 185976) | Hydrothermal vent microbial communities from Guaymas Basin, Mexico - 4561-384 | ecosystem: Environmental > Aquatic > Marine > Hydrothermal vents | place: Mexico: Guaymas Basin | collected...
AATGAAAAAAGCAGTTGAAAAAGATGGTTACACAATAGTACCTTTACAACTCTACTTTAACGCGAGAAATTTGGTAAAAATTCAAATAGCGATAGCTAAGGGTAAGCAACTTCATGATAAAAGGCAGGATTTAAAAGCTAAAGATATGAAACGTGATATTGCTAGGGCTATGAAAGATTATTGATGAGATTTTTAGTATTATTTCTTTTATCTTTAGTATCTTTAAGTGCACTTGATTTTAATATATCTTCAAAAATAACTTCAAATGCTAGAACTCAATATATAGAGTTTGAAAAAAAAGAAAATATTAAATATGAAAGATTAGTTGATGGAAAAAGAGTATATGGTATTTTTAATCATCCACTTGATAAAACAAAGGTATATGCTCTTTTACCTACTTCATACTATCAAAAGCCAAAATCTACAAGTGTAAAAATTATTTATACTAAAAATGGTAAAAAGAAAAAAGAATCATTTGTTTTACAAATAAAAGATGCAAAATATAAAAAAGAAAAAATTCAAGTTCAAAAATCAAAAGTAAATCCAAAATCAAAAGAGGTAAAGAGGAGAATAGCAAAAGAGTATAAGAAGGCTATGGATATTTATGGCTATGCATCTCCAAGAAGTTACATTAAAAATAGCTTTATTGTACCAATGGAATCCAAAATTACTTCTGATTTTGGAAAAGCAAGAGTTTACAATAATGAATTAAATGGCTATCATAGTGGTACTGATTTTCGTGCAAAAATAGGTACGCCAATTATTGCTTCAAATGATGGAAAAATAGTGCTAGTACAAGATAGATTTTATTCTGGAAATTCAGTTATAATAGACCATGGACAAGGGATTTATACTTGTTATTATCATATGAGTGAGTTTACAGTTAAAAAAAATGAAATGGTAAAAAGAGGTCAAGTTATTGGACTCTCTGGAGATACTGGACGAATTACTGGACCACATCTACATTTTTCAGCAAGAGTTGGTGGACTTCAAGTTGATCCATTACAATTAATAGAGTTACTAAATAAAAATTTATTATTAAGAGAAACAATATGACCTTATTTCAAATAATTATGCTAGGCGCTTCAGCTTACTTCGCCTTTAAAATTTATGAGCATATGCAAACCTTACAAGATCCAAAAGAGAAAAATATACAAAATGAAGATGAACCAGCAAATAGAACTATTGATGCATTTTCAACATTTGATTCAAGTACTCTTATAGAAAAAGCAGATGAAGAGAGAGAAAAAGAAAACCTCGAAAGAGCTTTAGCAATTTACAGTGAAGCTAATATTAAAGACCCTAATAATGCAGAGATACTTTTTAAAATGGGTTACACACTAGCTCTTCAAGGTAGAGACCCTGAAGCATTAGAATATCTGTTTGAATCTATAAAAAATGATGCAAGTAATCCTTTTTCATACGAAGAAGTATCTAAGATTTATGAAAAAATGGGAGATAGTGAAAAGGCACAACAATATCATAAAATGGCGGTAGAAATAGATGAAAATATCTGAAATATATGAATTTTTAAACTCTCTTTCACCATTCGAGTTACAAGAGGGTTGGGATAACTCAGGTCTTTTACTTGGAGATTTTAATCAAGATATAAAAAAGATAGTTCTAAGTATAGATGTAGATGAAGCTCTTGTGGACTCAATGGATGAAGATACTCTGTTGATTACTCATCACCCCATAATATTTGGTGGCTTAAAGCAACTTCAATTTAACCAATATCCTGCTAATTTAATCCATAAAATGATAAGAAAAAATATAAGCAATATTGCAATGCATACAAATTTTGACCAAACACATTTGAATGAATATGTAGCTAAAGAAGTATTAGGATATGAGATACAAGAAAAAGATGGATTTGTTGCATATTTAGATGTAAATGAAGATTTTGATACTTTTGCAGCTAAAGTCGCACTAGCTTTTTCACTTCCACATGCAAAATGTGTAAAAAGTTCTGAATTTATAAAAAGAGTAGCATTAACAACTGGTTCAGGATGCTCTTTAATCAAGTCTATTGACGCTGATTGCTTCTTAACTGGGGATGTAAAGTATCATGATGCTATGGAAGCAAAAAGTATAAATTTATCACTAATTGATATTGGACATTTTGAATCTGAGCACTTTTTTGCAGAGATTTTACTAAAACATTTGAAAATTTTAGGTTTAGAAGCTATAATTGCATCATCAAAGAACCCGTTCACATATATTTAATCCAAAAGGAAACTGATGAACCAACACCTAAAGCAATTAATTGACCTATCTTATGTAGATAAAGAGATAGACGCATTTGAACCTCAAATCGAGGAAGCTAACTATAAATTTAAAGCTGCACTTGCAAAAAAAGAAAGTATCGATACAGATATTCTTAACCTAAGTGATGAAATTAAAGAAGAACAAGTTAAAAAGTCTAAAAATGAACTTCACTTAGCTGAACTTTCTCAAAAGTTAGAAGATAACTCTAGAAAATCTGGCGAAGTGAAAACTGAGCGTGAGATGAAATCACTTCAACTTGAAGAAGAGATTGCAAAAGAGCAAGTTACATTTGCAAATGAAGAGATTCAAAGACTTGAAAAAATTATAGAGTTAAAAAAAGAGCAAGTTGAAGCTGCAAAAGAATCACTTATAGAGTTAGATGCAAATTTAGCGACTGTAAAATCTGAAGTTGATGAAAAACTAGAAATTATTAATAAATCTCGTCAAGAAGTATTTATTAAAAAAGAGAAACTGGTGTCTGAGATGAACCAAAAAGGTTTAACTTTTTATCAAAAAATTCGTCGTTGGGCTAAAAATACTACTGTTGTTACAGTTGAAGAACAAGCTTGTATGGGTTGTCATATGATTATCAGTGATAAAATCTTTGCTGATGTTATCAAAGCAGAAGATATTACAACTTGTCCTCACTGTGGTCGTATCCTTCACGTGGAAACAACACAAGAGTAGGCTTGAAGCCGTTTACACTTTTTTATTTCACCTTAAGTGTAGTGCTTTATTTTATAGCATTACCTCTTTTGGTGTATCTTTCGTTTAAACAAAAATACAAAGAATCAATCCCATCTCGTTTTTTTCTTTTTAATAATCCGAAATTTTCTTCGCAAGATGGTATATGGTTTCATGTTTGCTCACTAGGTGAAGCAAGAGCTTTAAAGCCAATACTTAATTTTTTAAAAGATGAAGATATAAAGATAACAACAATTACTCATACTGGTCAAGCGGAAGCTAAAAAGTATGATGCTGATGTTAGGTATTTACCTTATGAGATGTTTTTACCCTTTTGGATAAAAAAGCAAAGAGTATTGGTAGTATTAGAGGCCGAATTTTGGTTTATGCTCTTTGCGGTTGCCTTTAGTAAGGGTACTAGGATTATTTTACTAAATGCTAGAATCTCTGAGAAGTCTGCAAAAAAGTATTTGCAGTTTGCTTGGTTTTATAAAAAGTTTTTAAATAATGTAGAGATGATTTATGCTCAAAGTGAAGTTGATAAAAACCGTTTTTTAGCACTTGGAGCTAAAAACATTGAAGTAATTGGAAATATTAAATTAGCTGGAGAGATTAAAAAAACTCAAGAGTATGAAAAACCTGATGTTGAGTTAATAGTTGCAGGAAGTACTCACGACACAGAAGAAGAGTCAATTCTAAAATCATTTGTTGAGTATAGAAAACAAAGTGATGCTAGACTTGTAATAGTTCCAAGACATCCGGAGAGATTTGAAGAAGTTTACTTGCTTATACAAAAGTATGCAGAACAAAATGACTTTGGTGTATCTAGATTTTCTCAAACGAAAGATTTTAAATCAGATATAATACTTGTAGATGCCATGGGCGAGTTAAATAATATTTACGCCATAAGTGATATAGCTATTTTAGGTGGTGCTTTTAAGCTAGATGTAGGTGGACATAATCCACTAGAACCTGCTTTTTTTGGCTGTAAAATAATTACTGGAAAACACTTCTTTCACCAAAAAGAACTGTTTAAATATGTACATCATGTTCAGTATGTTGAAACTGATGAGATACATAAAGCACTTAGAGATGCAAAAGAATTACCACCATCAATGGTTGAAGAGACTATAAACTTAAAAATAGTAATAGATAGAATAAAAGGAAATTAGATAATGGAAAAAGCATATAAATTAGTAGCAGCACAAGAGGGAATTTCAAACTCTGCTGCGAAGTCTATGATAGACCGTGGACTTGTTTATGTTGGAAATAAAAAAGTTATGATTGCTCGTGGAGAGTTAAATGAAAATACAAATTTTAAAATCCAAAAGATAGAGAAAATACAACCGATTTTTGAAAATGATGATTTGATTGTAGTTGATAAACCAGCATACATAAACTCTGATGAGATTGAACGTCAGTTTAAAGGTGCAGTCTTGCTTCATAGACTTGATCGTGAAACAAGTGGTGTTTTGATGTTGGTAAAAGATGAAGATTTTCGTCAAAAGGCTATACAAGAGTTTAAAAAAGATAAGGTTTATAAAGAGTATATTGCATGGGTTGAGGGTATTATATCTGAACCTATAGATGTTGATAAGCCGATTTTAACAACTAAGAAAAATAATCGTGCTACTTCAAATGTATCGGGAAAAGGAAAACCAGCTCGTACTGAAATATTTCCAGATCTTGTAAGTGGAAACAAAACTAAAGTAAAGTGTATTATTCACCATGGTCGTACTCACCAAATCCGTACACACCTAAGATATGTAGACCATCCAATAATCGGAGATGAGCAATACGGTGGACGTCGTGCAAAACGTGTAATGCTTCATGCTTATAAGGTTAGACTTTTAGACTATGAATTTACAGCTCCAGAGCCAAAGGCTTTTGTACACTTTGAATAGTATCTATGTAGGACTAGATTTAGCTTGGGGAGAAAAAAATTTCTCAGGCTTTTGTGTCTTAGAAGAAGGTACAAATAAACTAAAAATTTTAGATATAAAACTGATAAAATCAATTGATGATATAATCTGTGAAATAAAAAAATATAGCGATAAAAAAATCTTCGTTGGAGTTGATGCTCCTCTAGTAGTTCCAAATGAGACAGGAAATCGTGATATAGAAAAAAACTTCAACAAAGACTTCGCAAAATACAAAATCTCAATGCTCCCTGCAAACAGAAAGCTCCTAACAAAATATAGTCCAAAGATTAGAAGTGAAGAGCTTTTTAATAAACTTAGCGACCTAGGTTTTAAAAGAGATTATAAATCTTCTAAAGTTGTGTTTGAAGTTTATACACACTCAACAATTGCAATGTGTTTTAATAATCATAAGATACTTCCATATAAAAGAAAAAAAGGTCGTGATGTTGCTTTTGTTAAGGAGCAGTTAGAGATTTATAAAAAGTATCTTAAAATAGTTGTTTCACCACATAAAATTTTAAAGGAAGATATAAGCTCGACTAAAGGACAAAAACTAAAAGACTATGAAGATAAACTTGATGCTATAACTTGTGCATATACAATGGCGTATTGTAAAGATAATGAGGCTAAGTTTTATCAAGTAGATGGTGAAGACACTTTTGTTACACCTATAAGTAAGTGGAAAGTGTATGTTTTAAGATGTGCTGATGATACTTTATATACTGGAGTTACAACAGACTTAAAAAGAAGGTTAAATGAACACAATAGTTCTGACAAAGGTGCAAAATATACAAAGTCTAAGAGACCAGTTGAGTTAGTTTACTATGAAAACAGGGATGATAAAGTAGATGCAATGCAAAGAGAATATGCTATAAAAAAACTCTCACGAAAAGAGAAATTGGAGTTAATAGATGTTTAAAATATATGTAGATGGGGATGCTTTTCCAAACGTACTAAAACCAATACTTTTAAAACAAATCAAACGATTAAAAATCCAGACAATAGTTGTGGCAAATAAAAAGATAGATATTGGTAAGTCTGACTTGGTGAGTTATATCATAGTAGATCAAGGTGCAGATATAGCAGATGCAAAGATAGTTGAATTAGCAAAAGAGGGTGACTTAGTTATAACAGCAGATATACCACTTGCTGATTTCATAATAAGTAAAAATGCTCATGCTATAGACCATCGTGGTGAACTTTACTCTGTTGATAATATAAAACAATACCTTGCTATGAGAAACCTGATGGAAAAAATTCGTGAAAGTGGTGAAATAACAAAGGGCCCAAAACCTTTTTCTGCTAAAGATGCAGAGCTTTTTGCAAACCAGATAAATGCTTTTTTATCTAAGCATTATAAACATTAAGATATAATCCAAAAAAATTTATAGATATTTAAAAGGTATTTTATGTTTGATACATTAACTTCTTCGTTTACAGCAGCCATTAAAAAAATCAAGACATTTGATGATGTAAAGGCTCTTACAAAAGCATTAAATGAACTAAAAAAATCACTTTTAAAAGCGGATGTAAATCATAAAGTTGTAAAAGAACTTATCGTAAGTGTTGAGGCTAAAACTAAAGAAAAAGGTATTGGTAAAGATCAGTTTTTAGATGCTTTGAGACGCACCTTAAATGAACTTTTAGAAGTTGGTGGTAACAAAGGTTTTATCTTTGCTCCAAATCCTCCGACTGTAATTCTTATGACTGGACTTCAAGGTTCTGGTAAGACAACTACTACTGGTAAATTAGCAGTATATTTAAAAAATAAACAAAAGAAAGTTTTGATAGTTGCAGCCGATTTACAACGTCTTGCGGCAGTTGAACAACTTCGTCAAATCACTACTCAAATAGAAGTAGAGTTGTTTGAAGATGAATCTACAAAAAGTCCTGTTGATGTAGTAAAAGCTGCTCTAAAAAAAGCAAATGATGGTATTTATGATGTTGTTCTCATAGATACAGCGGGTCGTTTAGCGATAGATGATGAACTTATGGATGAGCTTGAATCGGTAAAAAAGGTTGCAAATCCTAGTGAGATATTTTATGTAGCGGATTCTATGACTGGTCAAGATGCAGTGCGTACAGCTCAAACTTTTAAAGAAAAAATCGGAATTGATGGAGTTATACTTTCAAAATACGATGGTGATGCTAAGGGTGGGGTAGCTCTTGGTTTATCATCTCAAGTTCAAGTACCACTTCGTTTTATCGGTAGTGGTGAAAAGATGGAAGACTTAGAGATTTTCTTACCTGAACGTATTGTTAATCGTCTTATGGGCTTTGGAGATATCGAAGGACTTGCTGAGAAAACTGTCGGTGTAATAGATGAGAAACAAGCTAAAAAACTTACTCAAAAAATCAAAAAAGGTAAGTTTAACTTCAATGACTTTTTGGAACAGATGGAACAGATGAAAAAGATGGGTTCTATGAAATCACTTCTTTCTATGATGCCAGGTATGGGACAGATGGGTAAGGCACTTAAAGATTTCGATATGGAAAACTCAGGAGAGTTGAAAAATATCAAATCAATGGTAGCTTCAATGACTAAAAAAGAGAAAGAAGATCCAGATTTACTAAACAACTCTCGTAAAGCTAGAATTGCAAAAGGTTGTGGTTTGGAAGTTGTAGAGATTAACCGTATGATAAAGCAGTTTAAAAATGCTGGGAAAATGGCTAAGAAATTTTCTGGTAAAAATGGGATGAAAGATTTACAAGCAATGATGGGTCAAATGGGTGGAGCCGGAGCAATTCCTAGATAAATTAAATTTATCTAGGAATTATTTTATAAGCTAGTGGTGCGGGTTGTTTTCGTTTTTTACCTCTTCAACTATCGCTTCTCTTAAATTAGATAGTTCATATCCTGATGCTTGCTTATCACCAGATATATGTTTATTGTGAACTTTAATAGTTCTATTTATAGTTTTGTCCCCAATGACTTTCTCAACAATAACAGTATTTCTTTTAAATTCAGTTACTTTCCAGCCATTTTTTTCAGCAGCTTTTTCTACAGCTAAAATTGCTTTTTCAGTTTTCATATTACCTATATATATAGCTGTTTTAATTGTTGATTCATCAGTTTTATCTATATGTGCTCCCATTGTTGGTTCTTTTGAACTACAAGCAGTTATGAGCATTATAGAAATAGCAGAGATTATAGTTGTCGATAAGATTTTTTTCATTTTATGTCCTTTTGTAAGAGTATTTTAACTCATTTAACTCAATAGTTTGTTTAAACCATAATAATTTTATCGAATTTAATATTTTCTTATTCTAAGTATATGTAATTAGTAAATATTATTAAGATATATTTAAATTACTTGTTAATAATATAAGTATAGCTTATGCATTTTACCTGATTGTTATTTATTTTTTTATTCTTCAGCATATATCAGCCGTGTTGGACTGATCACGGTATCTTTACATTTATAAAAAACTTAGCTATAATTCCACCATCGTAATAACTTCTGAAATAATCCCTCTGTGATTAGAAGGTATCTTGCAAACCAAGATATACTACGCCAAATGGCGGTAAGAGGCACAATTTAATATATTTATATTTTATTCTGCAAAAAATACCCCTAAACTTTTATTAATATTTTGAAAGAAATATCTTTAGTGCCTTAGCGGCTAGCGTAGAAAGATGGACTTTGTTCATATTTCGTTAAAAATAATATACAGGAAATAACATGACAGTAATTAGACTTACTCGTATGGGAAGAAAAAAACAACCATTTTATCGTATCGCGGTAACAGATAGCCGTAAACGTAGAGATGGTGGTTGGATTGAACTTATCGGACACTATAATCCAATGGTAGCTGAGAAAACATTAGTTGTAGATAACGAAAGACTTGACTATTGGATTAGTACTGGTGCTCAAATGAGTGACCGTGTTAAAAAGATAACTGGTCGTTAATTATGATTTCTGAATTTGTCGCTTCATTTGCAAAACTTATAGCAACTTACCCAGATGATGTAAGAGTAGATGTGAAAGAGGGCGATGAAGTAACCGAGATTCTTCTTTTTGCTAATCAAGCTGACATTGGTAAGCTTATTGGTAAAGAGGGTAAGATGATTGGTGCAATCAAAACTGTTATCTCTGGCTGTAAAGCTAAAGATGGCGTTAGTTATAGAATTAATGTCGAGGCAGTGTAAATTCCTCTGATGAGCATATTTTACGCAGTAAAATTTAAGCCAGAAGAGAAAAGGATTTATATTGAAGCAGTATAACGAACAACTTCTTCATATCGCTACTATCGGCAAAACTGTCGGTATCCACGGCGATATGAAATTTCATGATAAATCAGATTTTCCAGAGCAATTTTACAATGGTGCTACTTTTTTTACAAACTTAAAAAAAGAGATTACGTTAGGTAATGTAAATTTAGAACGTGGGATAATCAAAATAGTAGGAATCAATACTATCGAAGATGCTAAAAAATACACAAATGCTAAACTTTTTACAACTAGAGATGAAACGAGAAAAAACTGTCCTTTAGAAGATGGTGAGTTTTTTTGGTTTGACCTTGAAGACTGTGAAGTTTATGAAAATGATAAACTCCTTGGAAAAGTAGAAGACATTGATCGTATTGGCGCAACAAACTACTTAAATATTATCACTGCTGAGCACTTAGTAAAAGATGGACTTTCTAAAAAGTTTTTAGTCCCCTTCGTCGAACCTTTTAAACTTAGTGTAGATGTAGATAAAAAAATCATAAAGCTTTTAGGAGCTATGGATATATTAGAAGCCTCTTAATGACTTTTACTTTTGTAACACTTTTTAAAAATATCGTTGAGGGATATTTTACAGACTCAATCCTCTCTCGCGCAATAAATAAAAATCTTTTAACTATAAACTATTTAGATCCAAGAGAATACTCAACCAACAAACATCATAAAGTTGATGATACAGCAGTTGGTGGTGGTGCAGGAATGGTTATGAATCCACAGCCTTTGTTTGATGCACTTGATGAGCTGAAAAAACAAGACGAAGATGTGCACATAGTTTTTTTGACACCAGTAGCAAAACAATTTACTCAAAATGATGCGAAAAGATTAGCAAAAAAATCTCATGTAGCCTTTGTAAGTGGAAGATATGAGGGCATTGATGAAAGAGTTATTGAGAAGTACGCTGATGAAGTTTACTCTATTGGCGACTATATCTTAACTGGTGGGGAATTAGCCTCTTTGGTTATATGTGACGCAGTATCTCGTAATATTGAAGGTGTGCTTGGAAATAGTGATTCATTAACAGTTGAGAGTTTTGAAACATCACTTTTAGAAGCACCATCTTTCTCAAAACCAAAAGATTTTAACAATACTTGTGTTCCATCAGAATACTTAAAGGGAAATCATAGTAAAATTCGCTCACTAAAATTAGTTCTGTCTGAATATAAAACAAAATTCTTCAGACCACAAGAACTTTTAAAGCATAAACGCAAGAGGTAGTCTGTCAAGGAAGACCTAGTAGTTTATGAAAAAAAATTAAGGATATCTTATGAGAAATAAGTATATAGAAAATTTCGAAAAAGCACAAACAGCTACAAAAACACTTCCAGAGTTTCGTGCGGGTGATACTGTAAAACTAGCAGTAACTATTAAAGAGGGCGACAAGTCTCGTGTTCAAAGCTATGAGGGTGTATGTATAGCTAAACGTGGTCAAGGTACTGGTCAAACGATTACAGTTCGTAAAATCGGTGCTAACGGTATTGGTATTGAAAGAATTTTTCCAATTTACTCTGATTCAATTAACGAGATTAAAGTTGTTCGTCGCGGTCGTGTTCGTCGTGCTAAACTATTTTATCTTCGTGATCTTGCAGGTAAAAAAGCTCGTATTAAAGAACTTAGAAGAAAATAATTCTTCTAAGCTTTACCCTTTCTTATCGTAACAAAACTGTTACAAAACTTCAATAAAATCCTATTTTAAATTTATAACAGTATAATCTCATTATGAAATATTTTGATGATTTAAAAACTATTGTTAATATTAACTCTTATACTAAAAATAAATCTGGCGTAGATAAGGTCGGAGAAATTTTTGATTTATGGTTAAAAGAGCTTGATTTTGAAATCCGTATATATGATCGAGAACTTATTGGAAATCATAGATATTACACATCATCAAATGAATCTGGAAAAAGATTATTGCTATTAGGTCATTTAGATACAGTTTTTCCTCCACAGAAATTTGAAAATTATTCAGATGATAAAGATTGGGTTTATGGACCTGGTGTTTGTGATATGAAGGGTGGAAATATTGTAGCACTTGAAGCACTTAGAAATTTAAAGTCAAACAATGTAGATATAAAAAATATAGATATTTTATTTGTAAGTGATGAAGAGACCGGAAGTGATGATTCAAAATTATTAACAGCGCAGCTTGCAAAAAAATATGATTATTGTTTTGTATACGAAGCTGCTGGTAAAAAACTTGAAGTTGTGACTGGAAGAAAAGGTGTTGGTACTTTTTTCATAGATATAATCGGTCTTGCAGCTCACGCAGGAAACTCTTATACTGATGGTTGCGATGCAAATCTAGAAGCTTCATATAAACTGCAAAAGTTGGTAAAACTAACAGATCTAGAAAAAGGCACTACTGTAAATGTTGGAAAAATTACTGGTGGAATTGGTGCAAATACTATTTCACCACATGCAACTCTTACTTTTGAGTTAAGGTATAAAGAATCTAAAGAAAGAGATAGAACTCTTAAAGAGATTGACAAAATTGTAAACACTTCTTTTGTAAATGGGACTACTGCAAAACTGCGTGGTGGAATCCAACGAGATGTAATGCAAACAAATTCTAAGTCTTTAGAATTGATAAAAAATATTACAGATATTACAAATATTTCACTTTCATCAGAAGAACGGGGTGGAGTTAGTGATGCAAATATAGTTAGTTCGTCTGGTGTTATAACGCTTGATGGTTTTGGACCATTTGGAGATGGTGATCATACTGTTAATGAACGAGCGAAAAAAGATAGTTTTGAAAGTAGAATAAAATTAAGTGAAAGTTTATTTACTTATTTCGTGAAAAATTTAGATTTTAAATAGGAGAGTGTATGTCAAATAGAAAAATTGGAATGTGGCTTTACAGTAATGGTGGTGGTGAAAAAATCACTAAAAAAATTATAAAAAAGCTTAGAGATAGAGATATTGAAACTCTTGATAATATTAATTTAAGACATGCAATAGCTAAAAATGGAAATATCCTTTATGATAATACTAAATTAAATAAACTTGATCTATTTTTCTCCTATAATGCTGGAGAACAAACTCAATATCAAATGTATTTGTATCAAGCGTTAAATCGTGCTATTCCTATGATAAACTCGTATGATTCATTTTCTTTAACAGAAGATAAGTTTCATACATCTTTTGTTCTTAGAAATTCTGGAGTAAAAACAGCTGACTATAAACTTTGTCATCGTGATGATGGACATGAACTCAAAAAAATTATAAAAAAATGGGATAAAATGGTTTACAAACCAACTGATGGTTGGGGTGGAGTTGGTCTAACTAAAATAGAAAGCGAAGCAAACTTAGATATGTTGATGCCATTTTTAAATCAAATGGATCTACGTTATTTCTATGTAGAAAAATTTATTAGATATGACAACACTGACTTTCGTGTTGATATTGTAGATGGAGAATTTGTATCTTGTTATGGTAGAAAAGCTAGTGGTACTGACTGGCGTACAAATGTTACATCTGGCGGAACCGTATTTATGCGTGAAGCAAACGATGATATTATAAAAATTGCTAAAAAAGCTTGTAAAGCTACTGGTGTAGATATTGGTGGAGTTGATATTATATATGATAAAGAAAAAGAGGAATATATCGTTTTAGAAGTAAATGGTATCCCTGCTTTTGCAACACCTGAACAGGAAAAAATGGGTTTAAATTTTAATGATAAAAAGATTGACTTAATAGTTGACTTAATAGACAAAAAAACAAAGAAAAAAGGATAAACAATGGCAAAAAAACAAAGGCTTCCAAAACTAGGATTTTTATATTTAGATTATGTACTGAGATTTTTTGATTACTCTAACTTTAAAGGTTGGCCTGACAAAATTGAAGAGGTTACATATCATTGGAAAAATGATAAAACAAGATTTATAAATGAAGTTAGACGTTTAAATATTGATGTTTTAGTTGGAAATATTCCTGCAACTGCGTATGAAACTTTTAAAGAGATTGCAGCGGCACTTCCAGATGTTAGATTTATCCCATCTATTGAAACTCAATTTTCAAATAAATCTAAAGAAAATGTAACACTTTTTTGTGAAAAATATAACATTGCTGCACCAAAAACTCTAATCACTTATGATGATAAAGAGGCAGATGAACATTTTAAAACTTGTCATTATCCTCAAATTGTAAAAAGAAGTTATGGTGCTTCAAACTATGGTGGTTACTTTGTGCATAAAGTAGATGACTACAAAGAAGCTACTGCACTTTTTGCAGAGAAAAAGTATAAACCAGTATATACTCAAGATGCAATTCCTCTTAAAGATAGTGGAGATATCCGTGTTATGCTTATTGGTCATAAACCTGTATGTGCGTTTTGGCGTTATTCAGGGGCTGGGGAGTGGATAACTAACACTTCTCAAGGTGGAAATATGTCTTATGATAATGTGCCAATGGCTGCATTAGAGTTAGCAGTTGCTGCATCTAAAGCTGCTAAAGCAGAGTATTGGGCTTGTGATATTGGTATTGATGAAAATACTCAAAAAGCATATATAATTGAATGTGCAACAGCTTTTGCTGCATTTCCATATATAAGAGACTGGATTGGTCAGTATATTATGTGGGATTTATCTGGTGGAAAGTTTAGATTACCTCATGTTCCACTATTTTCTTGGGAAGAGTTGGGGAAAATGGATCCTTCTGTTCTTAGAACTCTTAGACATCTTTACTTTGCAAAGTATGAACCTTCAGCAGATGGAGCTTATTGGTTAGCTGATAAGGGTAACTTTGATATGCATTTAACAGAAGATGGAGACACTAACTCTTTACCAAATAAAGTTGAACCACCAGTAAAAGAAGATGACCTTCCAGATATGGTAAAAGGTGAAAGTGAATCTAAAAATTCGCAAGTTATAAAAGAAAAACTTTTTGATGTTAAAACAGTTTCATTGACTGAATTAATGACTCTTCAGGGTATGGAAGAGGAGATGGCTGTTGATATTAAAGAGATAGTTGAAGATAAAGAGATTACAACATTTGAAAAATTAAAAGAGTATGCTACTGCCTCAATAGAACAACTTGAGCAGTGGGCAAAATCTTTTATAAAATAAGTTAGGGTATATAATTGAGACAACAATATAGTTCGTATAACGAATGTGTAGATTTTTTTGAATCTGCACAAAAAACTAATCCAGATCTTTTCAATGTTGAGTCTATCGGTAAAACTTGGGAAGATAGAGATATTATAGCTGTAAGTATTACAAAAAATATAAATAAACATTTAGAGAAACCAGCTCTTTTTTATACAGGTACAATCCATGCAAGAGAATGGATAGGGATAGAACTATCTCTTTCTTTTGCTCAGTATATACTAGACCATATAGATTATGACCCGCAACTAAATGCACTTTTAGATAGGGCTACTTTATATATGGTTCCTTGTGCAAATCCTGATGGATTTGAGTATTCAAGAAATCATTTCTCTTTTTGGAGAAAGAATCGTCGTAAAAATGCAGATGGAAGTTTTGGTGTTGATTTAAATAGAAATTTTTCTGTAGGTTTTACTCCAAACAAAGATACAACTTCGAATGTTTATTCTGGTCCATCAGCTTTTTCTGAACCTGAAACAGCAGCGCTAAGAGATTTTGTTACTTCGCACAAAAATATCTCTATTGCTCTAGATTATCACTCTCAAGGAAATGTTTTCTTCCCTGCTCATAACTTTATACATGAAGACGCAGTTGATGCGATAGATTTAAATATATTAGCATCAAATATGGCGGAAGAGATTAAAAAAGAATCAGATCGTGAATATGGTGTACATATGGGTAAACCACCTGTACATTTGATTTCAGGTAGTGGGAGAGAATTTTACTATTCTAAAGGTGCTCTTTCTTTAGTTGCTGAAGTTGGTACACGAAATATATCAGACTATAAAGAAAATATGTCTCAAAATATTGATGAAAATATACCAGCACTTATACATGCCTTATCTGAAGTGAATAATTATAAAAAAGAAGATGAATTACCTAGAGTTGATAACTTTACAGCAGTAAAGGTAAACTCTAAAGAGGTTGAACTTACTTGGGATTATATGGATGATGAATCTTTATATTTTGAGATTTATAGATCGAAAAAGAAAAAGGGTTTTGCCCAAAGTTCAAATAGAATTGGTATGACAAAGCTAAAAATATATACTGATAAAAACTTGCATGAGTCTACAAATTATTATTATTATATTCGTGCAGTATGTAAAAAAAGATATGTAAAATCTCCATTTGCACAGATGGTAGGTGTAAGAACTCATCCCGCGGATAATATGTTTTCAAAAATTCTTTATCCATTAGCTGAAAAAATTGGTTATGTTGGTGAAAAAACAAAGAAAAATTCTGAACATTTTGGAAGTAATTCTCTTTTTGTAGGAGTAAGCGATTCGAAAGGGGAGTGTTATGGTGTTTGTGGGTTTTCATTAAAAACTTTACCTCAAAATGCAATAATTACATCAGCATCAATATCTTTTTATCCAATGAATCGTGTATCTGTCCAGGTTGAGAGCTTCGGTGAATGGCGTGTTGGACAAGTAGATGAAAGAACAATAGATAATATTAGTGATTTTCAATCTATAAAAAATGCAAAAGTACTTTCATATATAGATAGACCAACTGGTTCTGCTCAATTATCTCAAGGTATTTGGCGTACTTATAAGTTTGCAAATCAAGAGATAGAGGTATTGCAGGAGTCTTTAAAAAGAGAAGAAGCTATCTTTAGAATGCAAGGACCATCATCTTTACCACTTGACCGAGCTTCACAAATGATGCAGTGGGATATAGGATATGGAAAATTCTCAGGTGGACTTACATATAGACCAAAGTTAGATATATCATATACAATAGATGAGGCTAAAATAGAGCTTCTTTCATCAAATGAATTTTCTGCAAATAAAGAAGTAATTATAAATGATGAATTAATAGTTGGTTTTGATAAAGATGGACATGAACAATTTGGTTGTATCGAGTTTGACCTCTCTCAATTACCACAAATGGATAATACTACAATATCTAGTTCATATGTAGAGTTAGAGGTATCAAAAATTGATTCTAAAAATAATCTTCGTTTTCACCTAGAAATGATTAGTTCATGTATAGATAAAAATAACTATAAAAGAATTCAAGCAAGAGATATTATTGAGAGACTTGGCTATGATGTAAGTGTAGCTGATGTAAAACTAGAATCTAAGCAAAGATTTGTATTTGATACTCATGCGATAAACGAAATGGTACAAAATACTAAAAATAATGACAACACGATATTTATTATATCAGCGTCTTCTCAAAAATCTTTTTGTAAAAATCAGTTTGTAAGTTGGTGTGATGCAAAACGAGCAAAACGACCAACACTTGTTATAAATTATATTAAAAAAAGAAGAACTGCTCCAGAACAAGTAATTAATTTACGTTCAAGTATTGATAATGGAAATATAAAACTAGAATGGGATAAATCTAATGATGATTCATGCAAGGGTGTAATAGTTGTGAAAAACCCATTTAAAATTCCTTGTTCACCTTATGATGGACAAAAATTATATGGAGGAAGTGATAACTACACGTACGATAATTTTGGAGATAAAAATGTTCATAAATATTATGCTGTATTTTCATATGACGATGTTCCAAATTTTTCAAAACCAACAATTTTAGAAGTAAATAGCCCAAAATAAGAGCTATTTACCCTATCAAAAATAAACACCGAAAAAACTTTCCAAACTTCTCTTTAATATTAAGAAACTTCTAAGCAATACTTCTCTATAATTCCCATCCACAAACAAAG
>Ga0256837_1001364_pt1 | contig 16876 bp, 22 predicted proteins | sample 4562384metaG_FD_185976 | JGI IMG/M metagenome (GOLD analysis project Ga0256837, IMG submission 185976) | Hydrothermal vent microbial communities from Guaymas Basin, Mexico - 4561-384 | ecosystem: Environmental > Aquatic > Marine > Hydrothermal vents | place: Mexico: Guaymas Basin | collected...
TAAAAGAGTAAATCTTAGAATGTCATCAAAAGATTTAGAAGCAATAAAAACTTATGCAGTTGAAGAGGGACTTCCTTATCAAACTTTAATGTCAAGTGTACTTCATAAGTTTGTAACAGGAAGACTTGTAGATAGACAAGCAGGGTAATAAATCATTTCAGCCAATAAATACCCTAGTGGTCATTTATTGGGACTGTGAACTTTACTCATTTTTCGTAACCTTATAAACAAAACTAAAAACCTCTGCTACAACTTTGTATAATGCTTCAGGAACTTCCTTTTCTAGTTCAACTTTTGACAAAAGCTCTATGAGGTCTTCATCTTTTTTTATTGGTAAGTCATTTAATTTTGCTATTTTAATGATGTTTTCAGCAGTATGACCTTCCCCTTTTGCTACAACTCTTGGGGCATTCTCTTTCTCTTTGTTGTACCTTAGTGCTACTGCTTTTTGTTTCATCCTTTCACCTCAAAACCCATCTTAAAATCATCTTGGTAAGTTTGGTAAGCATTTAGAGTTTGGTTCTTTTTTGGTGTTAAGATTCTTATCTCTCTTGGTGTTATCTGTATATCTATGAGTGCTGAACGAAGTGTTGGGATGTTCTCTTTTATTTTAGTTTTCAACTCATCATTAGATGAGAGAATCTGTAAGTTTAGTTGGTTCTTTTCAAATAGTGTTAGTTTTAAATTTAACTCACCATACTCTTTTAGCTTTAAATGGATATCGCAGTAAAATTTATCTTTCTCTTTTGTTTTAAACTCTATATTTCCATCATCTAAAGAATCCCACGAAAATGGTAAATATAGTGCCGATGAGTTGGAGAGGTGAGAGAGTAGTTGGTAGTGGTCAATCTGTAAAGAGAGTTTGTCTATATGTTTTAAAATCTCATTTTGGTTTGGAGTGTTTGTTTTTACTAACTCCTCTTTTGTTTGAAGTAAAACAGATTTTAGGTCGTTTGATAGCACCTCTTTTAGATTGCTATTAACATTTAACTTTTCTACTTGAGTTAAGTTGTTTAATTTTTTTAAAATTTTTGTTGTATCTTTAGAGAAAATAGTATCACTCTCTTTTATTACATTTTGTATGTTTTTAGTTAAAATTTGAATCTTTTGAGGTGTTTTTTTCTCTATGAATTTTTCTAATGATGGCTCACCCTCTACATCTTTTAAAATTGTTGTTAAAGTTTTTACTAACTCTTTAGATTCTGAAGTTAAAGATTTTGATAGTTGAGTATTTAGTTGTTCTAACGATTCTTTTATAGCTGGTAGTTTGAAATTTTGAGGTGTTAAAACCTCTTTTGAGGTTTGATGGTTTAGTTTATCTACCATTTTTAAAACTGTTGGTTTTAGTAAAGAATCTGAGTTTTTCAGTGTAGTTGAGAGTTTAGTTGTTAACTCTTTTAAACTTGATGTTAAAGTTTCTAACTCTTTAGGGTTTGAGGTGGTTATTTTTGTTAAGTCTGAGTTTGAACTTTTAGTTAGTGTTTCATTTTTTAAAATGTTGTTTATATCTTTTAGTATTGTTTTTGATGTTAGAAGTTCACTTTTTTGTAAAATTGTTTTTAACTCTTTTAGTGTAGTTTTAAGTTCCACTTGTGGATTTTTTACATCTTTTAGTTTAGATTCTAAAAAAATACCTGAGTTTTTTATGTTTGATTCTAGTTTAGAATCTTTTAAATCTTTCACATCACTAAAAACACTTTTTAACACTTTTTCTAAACTTTTAAGATTCTTATTTGAGTCAATGGAATTTAGTAAATCTTTAGCAGTTGAAGATACATCACCAAGATTCTTAAGTGTAGGGTTGTTTTTTACAACTTCAAGGAGTGTTTTGTTTGATGTTGAATTATTAGCACTCTGTTTTAAAATATCACCCATTATAGACTTTAAATCTTTACCTTTAGAGAGAATCTCCAACTCTTTTGGAGAGGCATTTTTTACCACTTGTTCAAGTGCTTTGTTTGTGTTTGTTGAGATTATATTTAAGTTTTGAGAGGTTAAAATGTTTATCATAAAATTTTACTTTTTTGTTTTTGGTTAAAAATATAAACACTTAGTAAAACCATAAAACTTAGTAAAACCATAATCCCACTGTAAATATGAGCCGATTCGTAGTCCATAATCTCAACAAACTCATAAATAGCAATAGAAGCTACTTTTGTTTCATCTGGCATACTTCCACCAACCATTAACACAACCCCAAACTCCCCAACAGTATGAGCAAATGTTACTATAATAGCTGTTACTATGGCTGGTTTTATGTTGGGAATCGCTACTTTTAAAACTGTTTGTAGTTTAGTTTTTCCACTAATGTATGAGGCTTCTAGCATATTTTTATTTATACTCTCAAAACCATTTTGTAGTGGTTGAACCATAAAAGGGAGAGAGTAAAAACAACTAGCTATAACGATTCCTGTAAAGTTAAAAACAAGTTTAATCCCAAAATACTCCTCAAAAAAACTACCAATAGGTGAGTTTTGAGATAAAGCCCACAATATATAAAACCCTAAAACAGAGGGTGGTAAAACTATGGGTAATGCTGTTATAGCTTCTATGATAGGTTTTGATTTTGATTTTGTTTGTGATAAATACCAAGCTAAAGGCATACTCAATACAAACAGAATCGAAGTGGTTATACTCGCTAATTTAAAAGAGAGTAAGAAAGGGGCAAAGTTTAGGTTTTGTAGTATCTCAAACATCTATAACTTCAGCTATGGAGAGTTCAGAGGCTTTTAACATAGCAGTTACCCCATCTCCAATTTTTAGATTCATCTCTTTAGCAGATTCAAGAGTGATAATAGACTCTATAACCACACCATCTACAAGAAGTTTAACACAACTTAGAAGCTTACCATTTTCAACAGATTCAACAATAGCTTCCATTTTGTTAGAGAAACTAACTAAACCTGAAAACTCTTTTGCTATAACAATATGTGTTGGTTTTAAGACCAAGTAAACATCTCTACCAACAACCATATTTTCACTCAAATCTAAACTCATCATTGTAAGAATCGTAGAGTTAAAACTAAACTTTACAATGTTAAGATTCTCTACACTCTCAATCTCTAAGATTCTTGCTTTTAATCTACTCACGGTACTCTATACCCAAAGTTTTGAAATATCTCTTTTGCTTTATCACTTAAGATAAAATTGTAAAAAGCTAAAGTATCATCATTATGATTTTTAAGCATAACAATACCTTGATTTATAGGTGTATAGAGTGTTGAATCTACCTCAACCCAATTTATACCTTTTTTAAACCTTTTCATCTTAGAACTATATAAAGATGACTTAGCAATAATCCCCATATCTGTCGCTAACAAAGTATAAGAAACTGTTTGAGAGATAGATTCTGAGTAAACAAATTTAGTCTTAATTTTCTCATAAATCTGAAGATTCTTTAAAGCCTCAATACTAGCTTTTCCGTAAGGTGCTGTTTTAGGGTTTGCTATCGCTATTTTTTTAATTTTTGAGTCTGTAAGTAGTTTTATAGGGTTAGAAAAATCTAGTTTTTTACTACTTAAGTAGGACAAAGCACCTTGAGCATAAACAGTTGGTTTTGTTGATGTTAAAGATTGTTTATATAAAGATTCTGGGTAGCTCATATTTGCCGACATAAAGAGTTGGTAGGGAGCTCCTCTCATTATTTGAGCAGTTAATTTCCCACTACCACCTAATGTTACTTTAACATTTATGTTTGGGTACTCTTTGTTGAACTCTTTTTTTAAGTCATCTATCGCATAACTAACATTAGCAGCAACAGCTATATTAATATCTCCAGCAAATAAAACAGAACTAAAAAGTATAGATAATAGTAATTTAGTAAACATCAAAAACCTTTAAAATTTTAAACAATTATATCTAAATGAAACTCTAATTGTTCCTCTTCAAACTCTTCTTCATCTTCTTGAGTTTCACTTAAGACCCTTTTTTTACTTCTTTGGTCAGCTTCCTCTTTTTCATGTTCTCTATCTGGGTCAACCTCTTGGTTCTCCTCTGTTGGACGAACCTCTAGAATCTTTTTCTCTTTATCATTTACAATAGCTTGAGACATAACATTTTGTAAGTCTAATTTATTGTTTTGGTTACCATGTATAGTCGCAACTGATGCTGTTTGTTGATTCACAAAAATCGTATTTCCCACTGGACCAATCATAATATCTCCATCAATCTCTAGTATCTATCTCTATGGTTTTATACTTGTTATATAAAACATTAGCCCCATGCTGGATAGTAACTTCTCTTCGTGGAGTATAATCGACCAAATACCTATCTTTTTCAAACATTGTAAAATCAACACACAATCTTGAAGCACTCTCTATAATACTCATAGGTAAATTTTGCTTATCTGTTGTGATTATTACATGGGCTGATGGTCTATCTTTCATATGTATCCAAACATCTCTAGCTCTCGCATTTTGTAAAATTTCTATGTTACCTTTCTCATTTTTACCAAGAGATACTTTATACCCCTCAACTAAAAAAGTCTCTACGGAATCGTTTCTTTTTACTTTTTTAGTCTGCTCTTTTTTTGGAAATAGTAGGTTAATCTTTGCTACATCTTTAGCATCATTGACAGTATTTATAAATAGTTTTATATGCTCTATTTTTGAACTAAGTGAAGCTTCCTCTATGTGAAGATTCTTAGCTTTTTGTTTAGCTTTTTTACTTTTTGTAAATAATGCGTTAGATATTTGTGAAGCTGTTGAGTAGGTTTTATCTAACTCTATTTTAACTACTGAACCATCATAGTCTGTTAACTCTAACTCTTTAGTGTAAGGTTTTATGTTGTGTAGGTTTGAGAGAACTAGATTACCATAATGTTGAGATTTAACTATCTCATCATTTAAACTCTCTTCATTATCAAGATTCTTATAAAGCTTCTCTAGTTTTTTTAGTTTTTTGTTTAAAAGAGAGATTTTTTGTTTTTTTAGTGAAGCTAGTTTTTGGTTCTGCTCTTTGTAGTATTGCTCATATAAAAACTCATTTACATTATCAATAGGATACTCTTTTGCTACAAATGGAGCTTGTGGAACATCTAAAAGTTTTTGCCCAACTCTAACCTCACGAAAAGATGAAAAAAGGTCAACATGGCGAAGAGCCTCTAAAACAATTTTATTTTCATCAACTATGATTATATTGGTATATTTCCCTGTAAACTCTAATTGTAAGTATGTTATCTCCTCTTTATATGCTGATGCTATGGATGTTTTTAGTTGTAAAATTTTGTCATTATTTAGTAATTCCATATTTAAAATATTACAACGGTTAAATCTTTTTGCTAAAATAACATCAAAAGGGGCATTGTAAACTTTTGAGCGACTAAATGATGGTGCTTTAAATATGCTAGAGTTTGACCTTTGCATATTGAAGTATAGTTCATCATTTTTATCAAAAGCGATTTTTACAATAGAATCACTAACTCTATAAATAGCCGATATTTTTTGAAATTTTGTTAAGTAGTTTGTTATCTGTTTTAGGTGTGATAGTTTCATAAGAGTATTCTATATGAATCTCTATTAAAAGCTATATAAGTTATTTAGGCATATTCAAACTAAACATCTCCATAGCCAAATCCCCCGTACAATGTGTTGGTTTAGCACAAGTTACACCCATCTTTTTTAAGTTAGTTATAGTTTGTATAATCTTCTCTTTATCACTATGAAGAAGATGGAATCCTCCCGTTACACACACTATATCTTTACCAAGAAACTCTTTTGCTTTTTGTGTAATATTTTCTATACCGTAATGTCCACAACCACTAAGAACTTCTGGTTTATCCCCATCTATAATTAGAGATTGTTCTGGCATATCTGAACCTAAAACACCTGTTGTGTAGAGGTTGTCAAAAAGTTTCATAGGTTTTTTACCACAAATAACAACACTCTTAACCATCTGTTTTAAATCTCTAACAAGATTCTTTGACAATGATACGGGAACAAAAAGTGTTATATTTGGATTTAACTCAATTATAGAATCTAATCCACCTATGTGATCCCAATGGGAATGGGTGATAAAAAGATACTCTATATCACTAACTTCAACACCTAATTTTTCCATATTTTTTAAAAGTACACGACCATTACTTCCTGTGTCAAAAAGAAGTTTGTACTCTTTTAAGTAAGCACTAAAACCCCACAAAGATTGACACTCTTTTCCAATTTCATAATTATCAAAAACTATTTTCAATCTATAAACCTCTCATCAGAGCGAACATTACTAACCTCATCACTGCTTGAGTTCATCCATCCACTTTTTACCTCACCAAAAACATTATCAAAATTTTCAATATATGGTTTTATGTCTAAAAGTGGTGTTTTATCTAAAATATCAATACCTTTTATTGTTACTATATTGCCCTTAACATTCACCAACTCAACTAAACTAAGACCAATAGAGTTTGGATGTTTAGGTGTTCTAGTTGAGAAAACACCCCTTGGTGTAGAGGTTTTGTCATTGAAAGGAATTACACTAAGTTCAGGTTCTGAGATTTTATGAAAGTAGTAAATTAAGTAGATATGGCTAAAACCATCTAAGTCAGCTAAACCCTCTACATACTCATCTTTAAACTCAATCGTAGCATAACACTCTTTTGCTCCACAAGGTTGAACAGGCATATTTTTTAAGTCAGAAAATGGTGAGTTAATTGTAGCTATCTGCTTTAAATTTATGTTCATAAAGCAACCTTTATGTTTAATGCTTTTGTATGTAAAAGAGCATCTATTGTTTTTTTTCTTCCACTCTCTATAAGTCTTGAAAAAGTTGTACGAGATATACCCATCTTATCAGCACACTCTTGTTGGTATAAACCCTCAAAATCTGCCAATCTTAAAGCTTCCATCTCATCTTCTAAAAGATAGATTTTTTCTAATTCAGTATGTTTAACACCACAAGGTTTAAAACACACTTCACTATAATCACCCTCTATTGTTCTAACTATTTTTCTTCTTCCTCTCATAATACATCACTTATATAGTTGAATTTAAAAAATTATTTACAACTTCATCAGCTGTTAAACCATCTTTTTCTCTAATCTTTTTTACTTTTAAATTAATAGATTCTAATGCTTCTTTCATATTTTCACCAACAGCACGAACTAAAATAATATCGCAACCTTTTAGTGCTTCAACATCTTTTTTATGGGAGTTTGTATGTTCTTTGTGGGAAAGTTCAGAATGGTCATGCTCTTCATTATGACGATGAGCGTGGTGTCCACCATCATGATGTTTATTTGGTACAAGTTCAACTACTTTACTATCTTCATATATAGCAAAGTAAGCACTCTGCCCCGTTCTTTTAATAATAGTCTGTTTATCTTCACCAACTGCTAAAACTATTTTCATATTAATCCCTTTAGATATAATTTAAAAAGATTATATAGAACATATGTTCAGTGTGTCAAGTTTTTTAACCTGTTATATTTAAGTTCACACCTAAACCTGTTTTTTGAGCTGTGTTTTGTTTAGAAACTTCATCCACATTCTCTAACACTTTTAAAACTTGTCTTTCTTGAATATCCATAGACTTTTTCATAGTATCTACTTGTATATCTCCAGCTATTGTACTTCCTGATGACACATCCATAATATCTCCTTTTAACTCTTTTATATTCTATTGTATAACTTATATATTTAAATAATATTAAAATGAGTATAATTAACTCAATTTATAGATTGGAGATATTTTGAAGATAGCAAATAATGTTAATGAACTTATAGGAAATACCCCATTAGTAAGGTTAAACAAAGCATCAGAGTTAACAGGTGCTACGATTCTTGGTAAGTGTGAGTTTATGAATCCTACAAGTTCAGTAAAAGATAGAGTTGGGTTTCATATGATTAAAAAAGCATTTGAAGATGGTAGAATAGATAAAGATACGACTATTATAGAGCCAACAAGTGGAAACACTGGAATCGCTCTAGCGTCAACTTGTGCTTCTCAAAATTTAAAACTAATCTTAACAATGCCAGAATCTATGAGTATTGAAAGACGAAATTTGCTAAAACTTTTAGGTGCTAAACTTGTTTTAACTCCTTCATCAGAAGGTATGAATGGTGCTATACAAAAAGCAAATGAATTACAAAAAGAGATTCAAAACAGCATAGTTTTACAGCAGTTTGAAAACTCATCAAACCCTGAAGCACATATGTTAACAACAGCCAAAGAGATTCTAAACGATACAGACAAAAAAATTGATGCTTTTGTAACAGCAGTTGGGACAGGAGGAACACTAACTGGAACTGCTAAGGTGTTAAAAGAGGAGTTACCAAATATTGCTATATTTGCAGTTGAGCCTAAAGATTCTGCTGTTTTATCTGGTAAGAGTGGTGGAGTTCACGGGATTCAAGGGATTGGGGCTGGTTTTATACCTAAGATTTTAAATACTAAAGTTTATGGTGAAGTGATAGAGGTAACAACCAAAGATGCTATAAAAACAGCAAAAATGTTAGCTAAAGAGGAGGGTTTACTTGTTGGAATCTCCACAGGGGCAAATGTTTGGGCAACAATGAAAGTAGCTTCAAGAGATGAGTTTAAAGGTAAAACATTGGTTACGATTCTTTGTGATACTGGCGAGAGATATATGAGTACAGCACTATTTGAAGATGAGTAGTTTTTTAGAAACAATTAAATCAAACAATGGTGTTATTGAGAATCTTTGTTACCATCAAAAACGGTATGAGAGTGTTTTAAAATCGTATGGTGTTTTAGAGTATAAGAATCTTAAAGAGTATCTAAATCCACTAAAGAGTGGTGTTTTTAGGTGTCGTTTAGTTTACACTTTAGATTCTATTGATGTAACTTACCATAGCTATGAAAGAAAAAATGTAGAATCGTTAAAAATTGTTTATTCAGATATTGAGTATGCTCAAAAATCTACAAATAGAGATGAGTTAAATGAGCTTTACTTAAAAAAAGAATCTTGTGATGATATTTTAATAGTTAAAGATTCTTTAGTTACAGATACATCCATAGCAAATATAGCTATATTTTTAGATGGTGTTTGGAAAACTCCTAAAACTCCACTTTTAAAAGGGACAACAAGAGATAGACTTTTAGAAGATGGTTTGTTAGTTGAAGCAGATATTGGGGTAAATGAACTTAAAGAATCTTCAAAAATAGCTTTGATGAATGCTATGATAGGATTCTACATTGTAGATAATTGTAGATTTTTGATATAATCTTATAAAAAATAAAAAGGGGATAATTTTGATAGATAATATAGTAGAAGATTTAGAATTTTCAAAATTAATGGAGAGAAATTTACAAGATATTATGATTCACTTTTTCCAAAAAGAGCAAAATTTTGGGATTCTTTGTAAAATAGATGAAGTTAGTTTTAGTCCTGAATTACCTGAAGAGATAGCTAAAAGTTTTAATTCTCTAACACTTTTCTTTTTAGCTGGTTACACTTTTGAAACAGCAAAAATAGAGGATGATTTTCTTATTTTTGAAGCTGGTTTTGGAGCTGAAAATATAGGAAGTGTTTTAAGTGTTCCACTTTTATCAATTATGCAGGTAATTGTAGATGAAACTCCGGTTATGATTAACCTAAGTAGTTATAAGCCTCAGAAAAAAGTAATAGCAAAAAAAGTTGATGATAATGGTGTAAAAAACTCTATGAACTCTTTTTTATCGAATCCTGAAAATTCTAAGTTTTTAAAATAATATTTGATTGGGAAAAATCCCAATCTATAAAGATTTATATTTTATTTAAAGATAATAGATAATTTACTACATTATCTACAAAAGCATCATTTTTTCTCTCTTTTAAGTATGCTATATAAAATTTTCTTAAAACTTTAATATCTTTTAATCTTGCTTCAAACAGTGTTCCATTTGCAATTTCATGTTGAATAACATGGCGAGACATAACAGAAACTAAAGGTCTTTTAGCATTTTTGTCTGAATTCATCATTGTTTCTTTAATAGCTGTTGGACTTGCCAATACTGCTAAAACATTAAATGTACTACATTGAACACCCATCTCTTCAAAAACTTCAGAAGTTAGTTTTCTAGTGTGAGAACCCTCATCTCTACATAACCAATCAAATCCCATTAAATCACTAGCTTTTAAATGTTTTGGAATAGGCTGATTTGAGAAAACAACAAGTTCATCCTCTACCCACTCTCTATAGACAATTCCATCTCTAAGCACAGGAGATTCTATAAGTGCTAAATCTAGTTTTTTATCTTCAAGTTGGTTTATAATCTCTTCTGATAATGCTACATTCATATGAACTTCATTATCAATTTTTTTCTTAATTTCACCAATGTAGTTTGGTAAAACATAATTACCAATAGCATTAGATGAACCAATTACAAAGGTAAACTCTTTGTCTATTATTTTTAATAGCTCTTTTTCACTGTTGCTAATTGCTCTTTCTAATTTTTGAGCAATTCTAAAAAGGTCTTCACCCTCTTTAGTTAAAAGAATCCCATTTTTTTTTCTCTCTACGATTCTAGTATCAAGATACTCTTCTATAAATTTTATCTGTTGTGTTACTGCTGGTTGTGAAATACCTAATTTGGCAGATGCTTTTGAAAAACTTTTCTCTTTTATCACCATTAAAAATGTTTGTAATTTAGCAAAATCTCTTAACATTATAATTCCTATAAGTTTAATTTATATTAAAAGTATAACAAATAATTATAATTAATACAAGGCTTTACATTTAATTAAATCTTTAAACCTAAGTTCGATAATAGAATACCGAAAGATATGGAAAATAAATGGTAAGATTTTGAAAAATATACTTGAAACCTAGCCTTAGCTAAGTTGAAGGAATATTTTTTAAAATATTGCCGTTTAGTTGCCCTATATATGGGTGTTTTATTGTCGAACTTAGGTTTTTAGGTTATAATAGATATAGATATAAAACTAACAATAGTGAAAATAATGGAAAAAATATTTAAAAAACTAAACAAATCTCAAGCTGATGCTGTTCGCAATACAGAGGGTCCTGTCTTAATTCTAGCAGGTGCTGGAAGTGGTAAAACAACAACGATTATATCCCGTTTAGCATACCTAATAGAAGAAGTTGGTATCCCACCATCTAACACTCTTACGCTGACATTTACAAATAAAGCAGCAAAAGAGATGAGAGAAAGGTCTACTGCTATGATGGAGACTATATCTTACCCTCCTCTACTTTGTACTTTTCATAAGTTTGGATTATTGTTCTTAAAATTCAACATCCACCTTTTAGGTAGAGCAAATAACTTTGTAGTTATAGATACTGACGATAAAAAAAGAATCATCAAAAAAATAAATTCAGAGATAGCTACACCACTTATAGCTAGTGAAATATCAAGATATAAAAACTCACTTATAACACCAGATGAGGCTTATAAACAAGCTGAATTTTTTAACTACCAACAGATAGCTAAAGTTTATGAGGAGTATGAAAAATACCTTTTTGAAAATAATCTTGTTGATTTTGATGATTTAATAGCTCTAACTTATAAACTACTAAATGAGAATCAAGAGTTAGCAATAGCCACATCTCAAAGATACCAGTATATTATGGTAGATGAGTACCAAGATACAAATGAGCTACAACTAAAACTACTTCAAAAGCTATGTTTAACACATAACAATATTTGTGTAGTTGGTGATGATGACCAAAGCATTTACGGTTGGAGGGGAGCTCACATAAGAAATATTATGGAGTTTGACCAAGATTTTTTAGAAGCTAAAACATTTAAGTTAGAAGAGAACTACCGTTCTAAGAATCCTATACTAAAAGTTGCTAATTCACTCATAGAGCATAACCGTTCAAGACTAGGTAAAAAACTTATTGGTACTCGTGGTGATGGGGAGAGTGTTGTTGTTTTAAATAACAATGATGAAAATGAGGAAGCTAGAAAAATAGCCTCTAAAATAAACCAACTTTTCAACAATGGAGCTAGTCCAAAAGATATAGCGATTCTTTACCGTGTAAACTCACTAAGTCGTTCTATTGAAGAGGGTTTAAACAGAGCAGGAATCGCCTATAAACTTGTTGGTGGACTAAGATTCTACGATAGAGCAGAGGTAAAAGACCTAATTAGCTATTTAAGAGTTATAACAAACTTCAATGATGACTTCTCTTTTAAAAGAATCATTAACAAACCTAAAAGGGGTTTAGGTAAAGCAAGTGTAGAAAAGATAGAGTTAGCAGCTATACAAGCAGGAAGCTCCATATTTGCTTACATAAAAAATTCTGACATTGCTACACTAGAATCGTTAGTTAAAAAGAAAAACACTAAAACATTAAAAGATTTTATAGCAGACATAGAGGGTGTGGCTCAAGTAGCTAAAGAATCTACTTACAATTTCATAGAGAAACTAGAGGAAGTTTTTAAGTTAAAAACTATCTACAAAGGTACTCAAGATGATGAGGATAGAATTTTAAATATAGACGAGTTCTATGGTCTTCTTCGTGATTTTGTGAAAAAATCTCCTGATGCTAGTTTAGATGAGTTTTTAAATGAGATTACACTTCAAAGTGACCAAGACCAAGTTGAGGGTGAGTCAATCTATATGATGAGTATTCACGCTTCAAAAGGGTTAGAGTTTAAACATGTATTTATTATAGGTTTAGAGGAGGGTTTCTTACCTCTAGTTGGTGATGGAAGTGACCTAGAAGAGGAGAGAAGACTTGGCTATGTCTCTTTTACTAGAGCTGAGGAAAGTTTAACACTTTCACATGCTGGAAGTAGATTCTACAAAGGTAGAAGAAGTAGCTTAGATAAAAGTAGATTCTTTAATGAGGCTGGATTATGTCAAGGCTCTTTAAAAGTTGAAAAAAATACAGCTTATAGAAAAGGTGACCTAGTTAGACATAAAATCTTTGGTGCTGGAAGAATTATTGGGATTAGTAAATCTGGTAGAGAGTTTAAACTAAGCATAAACTTTGGTGGAAATAAGAAAGATATTTTAGCCTCATTTATAGAGAAACTATGAACAGATTATTTGTAGCATATAAACCATCTTGGATAGGTTCAAACCAATTTTTATATAAAATAAAAAAGAAATATGGCACTAAAAAAGCTGGATTTGCTGGGACACTTGACCCCTTTGCTAAAGGTGTTTTACTCATAGGTTTAGGTTCTCACACTAAACTTTTTCGCTTTTTAAATAAAGCCCCTAAGAGATATAGAGCTACTTTGTGGCTTGGGGCTAAAAGTGATAGTTTAGATATAGAGATGATAGAAAATGTTGAGATTTTAAAAGAGTTTAAAGAGAGTGAGATTTTAGAAAAAATTAAAGCTTTAGAGGGTAAACTAGAGTATGAGCCACCTATCTTTAGTGCTAAAAGAATCAATGGGCAAAGAGCCTATGACCTAGCTAGAGCAGGTAAAGAGTTTACACTAAACAAAATAAACTCAACAATTTATGAAACAAAACTTATAAGTTACTGCCATCCATTTGTAACATTTGAAGCTACTGTTAGTGAGGGAACTTACATCCGTTCTTTAGGTCGAATCATAGCAAACTCTTTAGGTGTAACTAATGGTAGTTTAAGTGCTTTAGAGAGGCTAAATGAGGGGATGTTTGAGTATGAAGATGAAAAAGCTTTAAACATAAAAAAATCGTTAAATATCCCTCAAAACTACTATAATGGTGATAAAGAGAATCTTCTTTATGGAAGAGTTTTAGAGATTGAAGATTTAACTCTAAAAGATGATAGTTACTACTGGTTAGATAATGGGGATAACATCTCAATTATTAAAATAGAAGAGAATAAAGTTACATATGAATTAGGTAGGATATACACATGTTAGTATTGGCAAGAAAACTAAATGAATCGATAGTAATTGGTGATAATGTAGAGATAAAAATTATATCTATTGATAAGGGTGTAGTAAAACTTGGAATCGAAGCACCTCGGGATGTAAGTATTCTTAGAAGTGAATTATTGGAAGATGTAAAAAAATCTAACATTGCCTCTTCTAAGAATGTTAGTGAAGATAAACTATCTCTACTAGCTAAATTTCTTAAAAAGTAATTTTATGAAAACCTATAAAGCTTATGCTAAAGTAAATATATTTTTAAAAATTACTGGTACTCGTGGAGATTACCACGAGATAATCTCTAGGTTTATGAGAGTAGAATCTTTGTATGATGAATTATCTTTTGTGAAAAAAAATACCAAAGAGTTTCAAATACTTGGTAATTTCTCTTGTGGAACTAAGGATAACACAATTTACAAAGGGTATAAAGCACTTTTAAAAGCAACTAATAGCACTAAACTTATAACTTTTATGGAAAACTATGCTTTAAAAGTTGATAAATCTATACCAGCATTTGCAGGTTTAGGTGGTGGTAGTAGTGACTGTGCTACATACTTAAAAATGTGTAATGAGGTTTTAGAACTTGGTTTAAGTGTTGAGCAACTAGCTAATATAGGGTTAGAGGTTGGTGCTGATGTTCCTTTTTTCATCTACAATTATAAGAGTGCTAATGTTAGTGGAATTGGGGAAGTGGTAGAGGAGTTTAAAGAGGAGCTTTTAAACTTTAAAGTAACTACTCCTAACATTAAAATTAGTACACCTAAAGTTTACAGAACTTATAGAAAAGAGTTTTTTGCACCTATAACTCAAAATGAAGCTGAAAAGTTAAAGATGATGAGTTCACTTGAGATTTTAAATAAGTACAAAATTGATGAAGTAAATGACCTTTATAAACCTGCCCTAAAAGAGTATAGTAACTTAAAACAAGAGTATCAAGATGGATGGTTTTTTAGTGGAAGTGGTAGTAGCTTTTTTACACTTACTTAAGTGTAAAGCTATAACCATCTTTTAACTTTTTTGTTGAGTATGTATATAAGCCATCAAGTTCTATAACCACTCTGTAATAACCTTTATGGTCACCTATTCTAATAGATTTAAAAATACTTTTATTAAACACTTTATTAAATGATTTCATTTTAATATCTGCATCTAAATCAAGTACAATTCTATGTGGTTTTACAAGTAAAAAATTTCTTATAATTTTATTTTTAGTAACTAATTTTATAGTTTTTTCTTTTACAAGAAATATATCTTTATGAAATGATGCTATTTTTTTAAAGTTTGATTTTTTTAAAGTTTTTTCTTTTTTCCTTATAACTGTTCTCTTTATTCGTCTCTTTCTATGTGTTTTAGTTACCACAGGTTCTTTAAGTATAGATTCTAGTTTTTCATTTTTATGTTTTATATTTGTATAACTTTGTGAAATAAAAATAGGTAGATGCCAATCTATTTCATTATTTATCTCTATGGTTTTAGTTTGTGTTGATGCGTCTAGCATCTCGTACTCTATTGTAACTTTTTTTATAACTCTAGCACTAGATGGTAAAACAATAGAAGCTTGTTTAAACGGTGGATAATTAAAATCTTCGTTAGAAGTATAAGACATATCTGTTTCATTATTTAAGGGGAAGAAAGGATTTTCTCTAGCTTGAAGAGTAGATAAAATCAATAAAAAGGGTAATACAAGTTTAAACACCATAAATCCTATTGTTAGTTTATTTTGGATTATTTACTGAGCAGAAATCTCTTTTAGCTCAAAATACTCTTTTTGAAGTTGGGCATTTTCATTTTTTAATTGAACAATCTCATGTTGTAAATAATTTTCATACTCTTGTAATCCAAACAAAACTTCAACAGAGTTAGTACCATAAAGAATAATTCCAACATATACACCAATAGAAAGAACTATAAGTAATAGAATAAAGAACTTTAGAAGCGAAATACCAAAGTAATTTTCAGTAATACTTTGGTTATCTTCTATCGCTTCATAAACCTCTTCATCTAACATATTTCATCTTAGTTAAAGATTCTTGAACCTAAATACTCACCATATACAACTTCATTTTCTATCTCTAAAAGACGGTTATATTTAGCAGTTCTTTCACCACGAGCAGTTGAACCTGTTTTGATTTGACCACAATTTAATGCTACAGCAAAATCAGCAATGAAAGCATCTTCACTCTCCCCTGAACGGTGACTCATAACACAAGTGTAACCATTTCTTTGAGCAAGACGAACTGTAAGCATAGTTTCAGAAACTGAACCAATTTGATTTGGTTTAATTAAGATTGAGTTAGCGATTCCTTTGTTGATTCCCTCATTTAAAATGTTTACATTTGTAACAAAAAGGTCATCTCCAACGATTTGAATTTTATCACCTAATTTTTCAGTCATAAGTTTAAAACCATCCCAATCATCTTCACTTAAACCATCTTCAATAGAAACAATAGGGTATTTAGCACATAAATCAGCATAATAATCAACTAATTCAGCAGAAGTAACAGTACGATTTTCAGAATCTAGTCTGTAACCACCCTCTTCTGCTACTATCTCACTAGCAGCAACATCTAAAGCGATAGCAATTTGCTTACCAGCTTTGTATCCAGCTTTTTCTATCGCTTCCATAATGATTTGGATAGGCTCTTCATTTGAACCTAAATCTGGAGCAAAACCACCCTCATCACCTAAAGCAGTATTATGTTTTTTAGCTTTTAAGATAGCTTTTAAGTTATGGTAAACTTCAGCAGAAGCTCTTAAACCCTCAGCAAAATCTTCAAAACCAACAGGAACAATCATATACTCTTGAAAGTCAACAGAGTTATCAGCATGAGAACCACCGTTAATAATGTTTAACATAGGTGTAGGAATTGTCATAGCATTAGCACCACCAAGATAACGATAAAGTGGCATACCAAGTGACTTAGCAGCTACTCTAGCAACAGCCATAGAAACACCAAGAACAGCATTAGCACCTAAGTTACCATAATTTTCAGTACCATCAATCTCTTTCATAGTAGCATCAATAGTAGCTTGATTAAATGGTGACATACCTATAAGAGCATCAGAAATTTCATTGTTTACATGAGAAATTGCTTTTAAAACA
>Ga0256837_1001365_pt1 | contig 16865 bp, 16 predicted proteins | sample 4562384metaG_FD_185976 | JGI IMG/M metagenome (GOLD analysis project Ga0256837, IMG submission 185976) | Hydrothermal vent microbial communities from Guaymas Basin, Mexico - 4561-384 | ecosystem: Environmental > Aquatic > Marine > Hydrothermal vents | place: Mexico: Guaymas Basin | collected...
GATTACAAAAGCTTTTGGAACGGAGCAGTCTCCTAAGTTTATAAATGGTGTATTGGATGCGATAAGCAAAGATAAGTAGTTATGACTAAAGAAGCTATAAAAGAGATTGGAAAACTATTTTTTGATGCAGCAAAAATTATATTTGCAGTTGCTATTTTAACACCTTTAGTAAAAGGTTCTGAAGCTGAAATCATACCTTTTATATCTGCAACTGCGAGTGTTTTAATAGGTATAATTTTAATTAATAAAGGAACTAAAGATGAGTAGTTTAAGCATTGGTTCTTTATTTGTTGTTGTTTGTGGTATTTTTACCATACTCTATGTAAACTATACTACAAAAAAAGAACATTCACATAAAGTAAATTAGATGAAAAGATTAACAAAACAAGAGGCATTAGACTTAATCAAAAATGCTGACTTAAAAACTCTAGGTAAGATGGCAACGGCTCGTAAAAAAGAGTTGCATCCAAAGGGTGTTACAACATTTGTAGTAGATAGAAATATCAACTACACTAACATCTGTTGGGTTGATTGTAAGTTTTGTGCATTTTATAGACACGAAAAAGATGCAGATGCTTATGTACTTACTTTTGATGAGATAGATAAAAAGATAGATGAGTTACTTGAAATTGGTGGAACTCAGATACTTTTTCAAGGTGGGGTGCATCCAAAGCTAAAGATAGAGTGGTATGAAGATTTAGTAGGACATATCCATACAAAATACCCAGAACTTACTATACACGGTTTTAGCTCGATTGAGATAGATTTTATAGCTAAAGTCTCTCGCATCTCTGTAACAGAAGTTTTACAAAGACTAAAAGCTAAAGGTCTTGCTTCTATCCCAGGAGCTGGTGCTGAGATACTAAGCGATAAAGTTAGAGATATAATCGCACCTAAAAAGATAGATAGCGATGTTTGGGTAGATATACATCGTCAAGCTCATAAACTCGACATTATGAGTACGGCTACTATGATGTATGGTACTGTTGAGAGTGATGAAGATATAGTAGAGCATTTTGATATGATAAGAAATCTTCAAGATGAAACGGGTGGTTTTCGTGCATTTATAATGTGGAGTTTTCAGTCTGATAACACAGAGTTAATAGCTCAAATACCAGATATAAAAAAACCATCTTCAAACCGTTACTTACGACTTTTAGCAGTTGCAAGATTATATCTTGATAATGTGCCAAATATCCAAAGTTCTTGGGTTACTCAAGGTGCTTATATAGGTCAGATGGCACTACATTTTGGAGCGAATGATTTAGGCTCAACTATGATGGAAGAAAATGTAGTAAGTTCTGCAGGGGCAAGTTTTGCTATGAGTAAAAAAGAGTTAATCCACCTTATAGAAGATATAGGTGAAAAACCAGCTATACGAAATACAGCTTATGAAATTTTAGAAAGATTTCATCACCACCCCAATAAACAAACTCAAAGTTTGAGAGAATTACAAGGGGTAAGATGTGAATAGAAAAATTTGCAGTACTAACTGGTTAATTCAAGAATTTTTATGTTTGCAGATTACCCCTTGTAATGCTCCCCGTAGGGTGCAATATTTTTGCCCATACTATTCGTTAGATTTTTTCAAGTTAACTAGGTTAGCTTTTCAAAAATCTGCCTCAATTATGAATAAAATTATTGCATCAAACTTTAAGTTAGTTTGTTGGGGTGGTGATAAGTGAAATTTTTTTTAACGATACTAATTTTAGGACAGTTTTTAATGGCAGCAAAAGTAGAATATATAGAAGTAAATGATATAAAAATACCAGTAATTTTTGAAGAAGACAAAAGATTACCACTTGTAACTATGCAGTTTGTTTTTCAAAACAGTGGTAGTATAACAGATGGTAAAAAAGCTGGTCTTGCAAAGTTTAGCTCAAAAGTTATGAATGATGGTACAAAAAAGTTAGGTTCATCTGCATTTGCAGAAGCACTAGAAGCAAAGGCTATACATATATCTAGCTCTATTGGTAAAGAGACTTTTGTTATGGAGGTTGGTTGTTTAAAAGATGAGTTTGATGAAGCATTAGGTTTTTTTGATTCACTTTTACAAGATCCAAACTTTAGTGAAAATACCATACAAAAGATAAAAGCAACAACTATAGGTTCTTTAAGTGCAAAAGAGAATGATTTTGATTATATAGCATCAAATGAGCTGAAATCTATCCTTTTTAAAGATACACCTTTGGCAAACCCAACATCAGGAACGATAGAGAGTGTAAAAAATATAACTCTTGATGATGTAAAATCTTTTATAAAAAAACATATTGTAAGTTCAAGACTTATAGTTTTAGTTGGTGGGGATGTTAATCTTGATGATTTGAAAATGAAGTTATCTAAAATAATCTCAAAAATAGAAGTTGGAGAGTTTAAAAAAGTAAAACACTATAAAGTTGTAGATAAAGCATCTGAAGTTGTATTACTAAAAGATACTCAACAAGCTTATATATACTTTGGTTCACCTTACTTTATGAATGCAGATGCAAAAGACTACTATAAAGCTAGAGTTGCTACTTTTATACTTGGAACTGGTGGATTTGGTTCAAGACTTATGGAAGAGATAAGAGTTAAAAGAGGTTTGGCATACTCAGCTTATGCAAGGGTAAATGTAACAAAATCATCTTCATATATGAGTGGTTATCTACAAACAAAACTAAATTCACTAGATGAAGCAAAAAGCACCGTAAAAGAGGTTTTTTCAAACTTTGTAAAAGATGGTGTAACAAAAGAGGAACTAGAACAAACTAAAAAGTTTTTACTAGGTAGTGAACCATTAAGAGTTGAGACTATGAGTCAAAGACTCTCAAGAACTTTTCAAGAGTATTATCGTGGGTTTGAATTGGGTCATTATAAAGATGAGTTAAAGCTTATAAAAGAGCTAAAACTAAAAGATTTAAACAAGTTTATAAAAGAGCATAACGAGATTTTAGATATGAGTTTTGCTATAGTTACAGCTAAGTAAGTATGTGGGGATAAACCCACATATCTTAGTATATAGTTATAGTTTTTTTGATATTTAAGTATTTTATAGGATTTTTTGTCTGTTTACAATACTTTTGCCCATCTATATATGCACAGTTGTTATAACCTATAGTTTTATAAACTGTTTTATACTCATAAGTGGGTCTGCATTTTGTTACAGTTTCATAAGTTTTGCAACTATTATCTCTAGCATCTCTTGTATTGTTAGCAACTACTGCTCCTAGGACACCACCACCTATCTTAGCAGCTGTTCTTCCATTGCCATGTCCAATTTGATTACCAAGTATAACACCTAAACCTGCACCTATAAGTGTATCTATACCTATAGAGTTTGTATCTTGATTACCACAACTAACAGGTACTTCTACAGTTGTATCGTAGCACTGTTGACCTGTTTTGATTTTTGATGTAAACGGCCTTGTAATCTCTGTTTGTTCTGTTACTTTTACTTTTTGTGCAAAAATTGTTGTACTTAGTAATCCTAGTACAAAAATTGATATTCCTAATTTATTCATAATAAACCTCCTTGTACCTAAATTCTACTATATCATTATCTTAAATAATCTAAATTATAAATTTTATATATATGATTCAGATTTTATTAAGAAGATATTATTCTATATTTAGAATAATATCTTTTGCCTTAAAGTTTGGAGCATCTATTAGCATTCTTTTTCCACTATGTGCTAAAAGTTTTATAGTCTGTATAGTTGGATATGTTGATATCATAACACCCCTTTTATCTGTCCATTCAGAGCGTACTTTTAACATAAGTATATTATCTGATTTATTATTTAAAATAAACTGTGCTTGTCTTTTACTTTTACCAAAACTCATTCTAGCATCTGATATAACCAGACTTTTTTTAATCTTATCATTATATATGGCAACTGTAATTCCGCTAGGATAAGTAGTTTCATTAACTTTTGTTATCCTATTTGGTGTTGGCGTTGCACATCCACTCAAAATAGATAAAGCAACTAAAACTGTAGATAATTTAAACATTTTATTTTTCATTTTTATTCCTTATTTTTTCTTTCAAATATTACTGAAACTGTACAACAACTATATCATCACTTTTTTCATCTACACGGATTTGAAAGTTTAGAGCATCTGCCATATCGTATAGTTTATCTGAGAACTCTTCAAGATCTATCTCTTCATGTGTTCCAAAGTTATAAACTTGTTCAAAGTCTGAAGATTCTGCTATATTTTTCTTAGCTCTAGCACCCATCTCTTTTATAGTATCTTTCATCAATCTTCGTTTTTGTCTATCTGAACGATCATTTGTCATACCTCTTAAGATAACAGTATAGTAATACTCATACTTTTGTATCTTTTTTCTTTTCTTTTTTCTCTCTTTTTTAGAAGTGTTTTCCAGCATATTATGAGTCATTTCAGCATTGGCAAGAGCAGCAGCTTTTTCATAAAGTTTCACTCTTAATCTATCTTTATTTGTATCAAAACTAGTTACTGTTTTTTCTCTGATTGCATTGCTTTCTTTTGCTGTTTTTGTATTTATCATACTTAATCTATATGTCAAAGAACCAGTATAACTACCATATCTGTCTTTTTTAGGATCTAAATTAAACTTCACTTGAGTTAGTTTAAACATATACTCTACATCAGAGTTTTCTTTACACTCTTGTATCTTTTTCTTTGTTGCTCTATAAGCTGCACTTCCAACAGAGTATTTTCTCAGTCTATTTTTTATACTCTCACATCTATTGCCTTTTGAGCCAACTTGTGTGCCTTTTTTCTCTACACGAAGATCTGTTCCAGAGTCTAAAGAATCAGCATGTATAGCTTTTACAAATCCTCTACTTAAGCTATTATCCACATCATCTATAAGAACAATAATCACATTTTCAAGAGCATTTTTACCCATAGTTGTAGATGAGTTATTTTTTTTAGCCACTTTTGAACGAAGTTTATCTAAATCCATAGTCGCTAAAACCATACATTCATAACCATCTTCTCCAAGATTGTTACATTTAACACGCTGTGAACGGAAGTGTGTTTTTCTAAATTCTAAAAAATCCTTTTCCATATCTGACTTAAAAGACTCAGCTGTTTTTGAGTCATAACTACTATTTCCAACTATGTTTCCCAAAGCATCTTCAAACATATACCAAAAAGCATTTTCAACAGCTTCTTGTTTTGTTGGAGCAGTCTCAACTTTTTTCATCCTAACTAATTCTTTAGCATCTAAAAGTACACTAATAAGCACTAGAACCAATAATATTTTTTTTATCATTTTTATTCCTTACAAAAATCTTGATATTTAAAACTTAAGTTATCTTTTCTAAGTTTTACAATATCATTTATCATAACAACAAGTTTTGGTGTAACATCTTCTATAGATTTTCTTATAGTTTTTGCTATCTTATTTTTTCTTACATCAGACCATTGTTGATTTTTATTATAGTAGTCACTTGCTTGACCAACACACATTTTTTTCTTAGTTTTTATAGATATAGGGATACTTAAAGCATCTATTTTATGCTTTTTATCCAATACTATAACTATCCTAAGAACAAAACTTGATTTTATAAAATGTGCACTATTTACATCTGCCTCTTCTGCTATAGCATCATAAAGTTCACTTACAAAAGCTTCTATTATATACCCATTTAAAGATATCTCTCTTGCCGATGTTGATTTATCAGATGCACAAGCTGGTTTTATAGTTTTTATATAAACATCACCATTACTGTTTTTTGCCCCATCCATAGATATCTCATTTATCCTTAAAAGATAACTTTCCCAGTTATTTACAATTACATCGTTTAATATCTTTGGATAAAGTAAAACAACATCATCTAAATTTTTATCTTTTCTGATATTTTTTATCAAACTTTCTTGCAACATCATCATCATCTGTTTTTTTGCCATAGATTCAGAACCATAAACTTTTTTAGCTAATGATTTTGATTTTTTACCAAGATTTATTTTACCTATTGTAAAATATATGTCATCACTTGTAAAACTAGCTACCTTTTTAGGTTTATTATCATTTGATATGATATCTATAAGCTTACCAATCGATTTTATATATATATCTTTATAAGCTTTTTGTATCTTTTTATCTCTATTTTTATCATTTCTATCAACTTCTAGTACACCATCTACAGTTATACCATTTGTGTAACGAACTTCAAAATCATTATTTTGAGTTTGTCTGTTTGCTTCTTCACCTATTTGGGCAAATATTAAGTTCATAGTAATTATGATCAAATCTGTTCCAGCACTCATTTTATCTACATTTTGGTAAGTATCTACATGTAAAAAAGCTATTTTTTTATCGCCTATATCTACATCTGCATCATTGGCAATAGATTTTAAATTGGTACTAAACTCTTTCATTAGCACTAAGTTAAAATTATTATTTTTTATTTTATCTTTATATTTGTTTCTAAATAATTCCTCTGTAAACTTTGTCAAATTCCAATGAGAATCTTTAACTCCCAAAGGGGAGTTTGGAATGATTAGATTTTCTATAGTATCTTGATTTGATTCGTTATATGTTCCTATAAAAACAGTAGGCATCTCTCTTGCATAGATATCAAGAACAAGAACTAATAACAAAAATAAAATTATTTTTATTTTATATCTAAACATCTATACCCTTTAGTCGTCAAAACCATTTTCTTCAGCTGCAGCTTTTGCAATCTCTTCTTCTTTTTTGATAGCTTCTTGTGCTGCTTTTTTTGCTATATCTTCATCTACACGACCATCATAAAAAGGACTTGTTGTTAAAGAAGTTAATGTTGGAAGAACTTTTATCGTTGTTGTAAGTTGACTAGCTACATCTTTTAAGGCACTTAGATTTTTTATACCCCAAACGATATTGTCTTTTGCAAATTCTAGTATCTCTTTATCCCATCCAACAATGATATATCCATTTATCGGTGTTGCTAAAGCTAGTTTACCCATAGCTGAACTATACTTTTTCTTATCAACAACTTTTGCATTTTTTATAAGTTCAAAAGTTTTTGAATTGTCCTCTGAAACACCTTCATTAAACTCAGCTTCATCAAGTGTTTTTTTCTTATGGTTTATCTCTTCTTGAAGTTTTTGAATCTCTTTTGTTTGTTCAACTGAACTAAGGATATCAGCATTAGCATTATTTATGTCAGCAGCAAAACTTTTTGTTAAAGTTCTTACATAAGCAAGTCTTTGATCTGCTTCACATGTATTTGTTATCTTTTTAGGGATTTTTACATGTTTGTTAGTTGAAACATCTTTTAATGCTGAATCTATAATGTGAGTAACTATCTTCTCAGTTATTCTTTGTGTAAAACTTAAAGACTCTGAAGAGTTTCTAGGTACACAGTTTGATGGAAGATTATTTGGAGTAGTATTAGTATTTACTACTGTCTCTTTTTTTTGAAAAGCATTTGTTGAATGATTTGTTTGAGAAGTTAACTGCTGTAATTGAGCACTATTACACCCAACAAATCCAATTCCGACTATACTTGCTAATACTATTTTTTTTACCATTTTTTTCCTTTTAAATTTACATTTTTTAATTTTATACTAAAGTATAAAACACCTTTAACACTCATACATTTTCTAATGTCTTTTTCTTCTAACTCTTAGTACATACCCCTCTTTTATTTTAGATATATCTCCTTGTATAACAACAGCTTCAACACCATCTTCATATATACCATCTATCCTAACAGTAGCTATTTTTCTTCCATAGCTCAATCTTGTTTTACCAGTTCTTTTTATAACTTTTACAACAGGCTCTTTGTACACTGGAAACTCATCACCTTCTTGAACATCTTTATAATCTCCAAGGTCAAGATATATCGTATCTCCACTTACCTCAATAACTGTTATAAATTTTTTAGTATTTTTATGTAAAAAATCATACAGTACTTCAGAAACAAGCTTATTTATAAGTTTATTTATAATTCTTGTTGATGGTTTTTTTCTTTTTAATTTATACTCACTAGAACCTGATTTTGAGTATTTTTGAGATTTTGTAGATTCAAAAACAACCTCACCTTTTCTATCTATAACAGCAACATTAAGTTCTATAAAAACATAATCATAGTTTTCATAAGCATCTATATCTGGAATCTTTTTTGATGTTGTATAAAATTTGAACTTTGTAACTTTAGGAAGAAGTTGATAATCAACATTTGAAAACTTCATACTATCTTCATCCATAGAATCAGACAGATCACTACTACTAAACTCATTTTCATCCATCATAGCTTGAGCTTGAGCTTTATCTCTAGTCAATACTTTGTATTTACCAGATTTACTTACAAGGTTTTTTATCTTTAAAGTTATATTTGCATTTTTGATAAGCTTAGCTTTGTATTTACCTACACTAGGATCAATAGTTACATTTTTAATTGCTATAGATTTTTTTGAATTTGAAGATGTTTTAGAATTATTATTGTTCCTACTAATACTTCTTTTTTTAAAGTTTGACACTTTTCTGCATATACTATTTGGAACAATATGCCCATCTATAACTTCAGCATAAGAAACTTTTGCCAAAGAACGAACAACTTTAACTGTACCTATTTTAACCTCATCATAACCAAGAAACTCTTTTGTATAAGAATCGTAAAGCTTTTCACCTAATTTATACACATCATAAACAGTTCCAACCAAAGAGGTTTGAGAAAGTATTGCATTTCCATTTGCAGATACCTTTGTAATCCTTATAGGGTAGATATTTTCTATAATCTCATTAGTCAAAGTTTTGCTGATTTTATGTAAAACATTGTAAAAAATCTGCTGTTTATTTTTACCTTTTGGAAAAAACTCAAAATTAATTGTATTTGAATACTTAATCTGTCTTGTAGCCATAGTAAGGATTTGATAATTCACAGTTGCATAAGCTTTTGTTTTGGTTATCTCTTGACCTATAGACTTTATATAACTTTTTACCTGAAGTATTTTAAAATCTTTTATTGTAGATACTATAAGATAATCTGTTCCCAAAGCTTGACCTAACTTTAAAATCTCATCTTTGTCTGCATCTGGAGATAATATAAACTCTTTTTCATTACTGTAAGCATTTTTATTACCTCTATCAAGTACTGAAAATTTTCTTGTTTGAGTTATAGCATTTGTTAACTCTTGAGATAGATTGTAACTTACATTTTTAGCAGGTTTTTGAGTTTTAAAAACCTTAAAAGTAGTATTATCACTATAAGATGGAACAATTATAATTTTTCTTCTATTGTGAGCACTATGTCCAGGTGCTCTATACTGAATAGTTTTTACCTGAATAACTGCTTCATAACCATCCATATCTTTTTGCATACTCACAATTTCATAATTATCTATAAATCCAGAAGTAGCTATACGAATATCTTTTTTCATATTTGTATCTAATGCTACAGAGTTTACACTATGCTCACCATCTGATCTATATTTCTTTGAGTTAGAATGAAAAAGTTTCTTAACAGATTGAACATAAGCACCATTTTTTTGTCTTACTGCCTCAATAAGTGCATTTTGTAAAGCTTCTTGCTTGTCTATACCATAACCTTGGTATTGATTTATCTTTTCTATTCTTGTACCCTCTTGAGCATATAATGCACAAGAAAATACAAAAAATGATATAAATATATTTAAAATGATTTTCATATCAATTCCTAAAAGTCATTTATATCATTTACAGGTTCTGAAGCTTGTATATGAGACTGATAGTTGTTTGCTTTTTGAATCTGTTTTTTTATAACTGGTGCTTTTTGAATGTTGTTAAAGTTATTTATAGCCTCTAATGTTGAGTACTTCCATACACGAACCACACCTACATATTTATGATGATCTTTTGTAGTATATCTCCATTTTTTTACTGTTGATATACCTTGAAGTTTTGCACTCGCTTTACTTTTTACAACTTTATCTGTGATTTTTATAATGTTTTTTATAGTTTTTTCAATAGTTTCAGAGTTTGGTCTCATCTCTCTTTCAACATATCTTCTTGTCTCTTCTCCAACTTTTCTTTGTTCATTAACATTCATTCTACCATTTATAAGCTCTGCTAATTGTGCATCTGCATTTGATATAGCAGCACTACGAGCATCTGATTTTAATTCATCATTTATATAATCATCTCCACTATTTGGAACATAAGAAGCCATACCGTAAGATAAAATTATAGGAGAACCATCAAGATCGTAAGCTAAACGAGTACCAAATGTTCCTAAAAACTTTTCTGGAGAGTTTGGGATAATTGTCTTGATATCTCTACCTTTTCCTGTTATGATTGATTTTCTTTGAAGAGAGATATCTTTTGCTATTTGTATAGTTTTTGGAGATGCAACAGCTATAACACCTATAGTAGAAGTCCCTTTAGAATCATTTGCCAAAGATGTTTGTATAGTTACAAGTCCAGCTATACTCCCTTGTGCTTTTCTGATAGTGTTTTTAACAAACTTATCTCTAAAAAGATCTTTTTTCATAGTTGGTGTCATATTTTGTAAAGACTCTCTATCTACTCCCATTTCTACTAATTGGTTATCTATCTTAGCACCTATAAGATCTAGTTGTTTATCTAAAACTAACATAACTTTATCAAGAAATCCAGGATTTTGTGGTGATGGTAATTTTATCTCTTTAGCATCTGTTGAATTATTTGAATAAAAACTTCTTATTTTATCAACAGTTGTTTTTCCAAAACGAAGCATTACATACTTCTCTTGTAGTTTCATCATCGCTTTATCGTAAGCATTTATAAGAGCATCACCAAACTGTGGATCTGTTGGTTTTAATATTACAGATTGTTGAGCATATACAAAAAACTTTCCATTGTGTTCTCCAAATTCACTAAGCCCAAAATGTTCAAGTGCTTTATCAGCCCAATCATCAATAGTATCTGAAGCACTAACCTCAATGGCATTTGCATCACTTAGTTTGTTTAATTCTTGAACATCTTTTTGAGATATTTTTACATCAGTTGAAGTTTCATTTGCAAAGATAGGCATTGAAAGCAAAGTCGCAGTACACAAAGATAAAAACAGTTTTTTTGTCATATTCTTTTCCAATATTTAATTTTTTTGATTAAAAATTCTACTTGAATTAATGTTAAAATTTAATTTAATTTTGTATAATCTTGTATGAATATAAAAATATTTAGTTTATTTGCTGTCTTTGGTGTTTTATTTACAGCTTGTGCAACTCCAACAAAACATAGCATAAATAAAATTAATCTTTTACATAAACAAAAAACAGAAAAAAAACCATATTGGACAGATCCTAAAGCTAACTTAGGAAGTCAAGTTGTAGTTGGTTATGCTAAAGCTGTATTTCAGGGTATGTATATGCAACAACAAAATGCAATCAACGATGCAAAAATAAAACTTTCACATAAGATAAACTCTACCATATCAGCAAAAACAACAAATAAAACAGTTCTCTTTGGAAAAGAGATAAATACAAAGTTTGTAAAAGATATAAAAGCATTTAACAAACTAATTATAAACGACCTAAAACAATACGATGCATATATAGATAAAGATGGTAACTTATATCTACTTATGGGTATTACAGATAGTTATAAACAAGATTTAGTTACGAAAAAAAAGTTACACCCTTATGATAGTAAAAAACTTACAGATTCAAAATGTTATGATAAAGAGACATTGTTAAGTATTGCTACAAAAGCACCTGTTTATAAAGATAAACCGATTTGGTTTTATCAACCATTAAACAGCAGATATTATACAAGTATAGGGATTGCTCAACAAAACACTAAAACATTTCAAAAACAAAAAGAGATGGCAATTTTACTAGCAAAATCAAATATGATGAAAAAGATAAAATCGATAAGTTCATCTAAGTTAAAACTACTAGAAGTTACAAAAAATGAAGAGTCAGCTACTCTATACGATGTATCAGCCTTGCATAAAAGTACAGCAAAAATCAACTCTATAAAAGTACAAGATATTTGGATGGATCCAAAAACTTGTGAACTTTATGTTCTTATCTATTCAGAAAGATAAACCTTTGAATGAAAAGGTTTTTTACCCTCATTGTTTAAAATTATCTCTAAACTTCTAGGTGTTAATCTTTTTAAAAATATACTTTTATTTGCTTTACATCTATCTTTTCCATATATAAGAACCTCTTTAAGAAGAAGAGTTTTTTTCGTTTTTTCTACAACTAACAACTCCCCTCCACAATCCAATGAGGCATAGTCTATAGTAGCTTCAGAAAAACTTGTTATAGTTATAGTTATATCTGAAGCATTTTTATTTGTACCTAAAAGAGTATCATTCCAATCTCTTAAAAAACCTTTCCATTCACCATAAAAATTTTCACTTTCGTAGTGTTTTTTAGTACTATCGGTAGTATTTTGTGGGATATAACTATTTAAAAAAGCTGGTATATATGTGATAGTACCTTTTATATGGTAAGTAAGTGTTGAGAGATCAAAACTCTCTTGTTGTATATCTACACTTAGTGCTAGATATTTAGCTTCATCTACATTTGTAACAGATGGCTTTTTTTGTTTTATAGATTCAAATATAAAGGCATTTTGTGCAGATTCTTTTAACTCTTTTAGTGTTACTGATGGATTTAGATATACAAAATCATCAACAACTATCTTATGTGGTTGAACATCTTGGATATCCTTATCAGTTGCATAAGCTTTTATAACCACACTTATAGAGTTACTAGTTTGAGTAAATTTTGGTTTATCAACGAGATGGATAACACCAGCATATCTTTGTCTAACTCTATCTTGTAAAACCTGTCCATTTTCCACAACCGTTTCAGCTGATAAAAATTCACCAAATATCTTCTTAGTAGCTGATAATTTTGCTTTTTTAAGAACCATCTCCTTTAACTGAATTGTTGTTTTATCTGGATATGATTCTTTTAATATAGTTGCTTTCTCTTCTATACTAACATCAGCAAATAGAGTGATACTAAGATATACTATGATATAGATATATTTCATTTTTTTCCTTAATGTTAAACTTCACTATCCCATGCTATATATTTTTTAGACTTTTCAGATATACTTTTTACATAGTTTCTTGCTTCATTTGTAAGTCTTTTTGAAGTTCTAAGATGGTGATATAACTCTTCTGGTGACATAGTGTTTATCTTATATATAGCCAACTTACGCTTTTTCTTACTACCTGTTAAAGAGTATATTAATGAACCTATACCAGCATTGTAAGATACAGCAGTACAGTATGCTAATGATTTTTCATTTTTAACACCTTTTAGATACTGTTCTCTTATAATCTGTATATATTTTGTTCCGATTGTGATGTTGTTGTGTTCATTATAAAGATAGTTCGGACTTAAAATCCTCTTTCTTTTAGTTAGTGCATAGTAAGCATCTACACCTGCTGTTGTTGGAACTATCTGCATAAGTCCATAAGCTGGTATGTTTGATTTTGCTAGAGGGTTAAAATAACTTTCTGTTTGAATAATGGCAAAAACAAAAGATGGGGTAAGATTGTACTCTTTTGATTTTTGAAGAACAAATCCCTTATATTTTAAAGCTCTCTTTTGTAGATAGTTTGGAACCATAGGTACATCTACATAGGTTATAAACTTCTTTTTTCCATTTGGTAAAATTACTTGTTTTTGTTTGATATCTTTTTTTGTTATAGTTTTTTGTTTAAACAGCCCATTTAGATAATGACTCTTTTTTGAGATAACATAAGGTTTTGTGATATCTTTTTTTACAAGGTATTTTTGTTCTAATTGAGATACTGGATCTTTTGATATAGCATCTGAGATTGTTTCTTTTGAGATTTTTGATAAGGTTTGATTGAACTTTTTTGTATCGATATTTGGTTTTTTATCGCTAATCATTTCTATAGTTAACAAACCATTTTTAAAATCGATACTCTCTCTTGAATCCATATCTTTACTATACTGTGTAAATCTTGTTTTATTTGAGAGTTTTACATTATCTTTACCCCATCTTTTAGAAAGATAATTTTTGTAGTAAGCAGAAGAAGCTTTTGCTATATTTGTATAATAAAACCTGTTTTGTTTTACAGTGCTTAACTCTTGTGCTTTTATACTACTTATCTTATCGATCTGACTCTGTTTATAAGAGTGCATCTGAGCGATAATATCATCCCTTTGAGTAGATGCAAAAAGTGTCGTTGTTATGATAAGTAGTGGTATAAAACTCTTCATATCTTTTTATATATCTTCTTCTAGTTTTTTCATCATATTGTCAAGAACTTTCATACCATTTTCTATATTTTCATGAGAAAGTTTTGAATTTTCAAGGTTCTTTTTATATACTTCTTGTTGATTGTCTAACTCTGTTAAAACTTCTCTTTTTTTGATAGTCATCTGAACATAGTAATCACCATTGTCCATAATAGTTTGATTTACAACAACAGCACCAGATAATGGTATCTGTTTTATAACCTCTTTTGTTGATTGTGAAAATAGATTTTCCATATCGTCTGTATCTGCTATCTGAACCAAACGCATAGCCTGTTTTTGAGAACGAGAAACTATAGTTTCTATCTGACTAGCAAGTTTTGCACGAGCATCCATTTCAGCTTGAGGTTTCATCACACGGATACCATGGCGACTATAAGCAGACATACCAACGGCTGTTATACCATCTTTTGACTGTGGATTTATAACCCATTGAGGTAAATTTTTTATAGACTGAATATTTTTACTCTTTTCACTCATCTCAAACTTTTGCTTTGCAACTTGAGGGCTAACCTCTCCACAACCACTAAAAATCAATAAAGAAGCTGTTATAACCGATACCGTTGATAATATTTTCATAGTTCTAAATCCCTATTTTTTAGACAATTATATCAATCATTTCAAAAAAAAATCTTAAATATCAACAAATCACATAAAAATATTTCAATTTGCAATATTTTATATATAAAATCTAAATTTTGTATATAATGACAAGATGAAATTAGCAAAAGAGATAAAAACTAAATTTGAAAAACTAGATATAAACTCATTTAGTGAGTTAGCTTTAATAATCCCCTCTTCTTATGAAGATTTAACTCTTCATTCAACACTACAAGTTGGTAGTCCTCAACTTGTAGATGCAACTGTTGAGTCTGTTTTTCGTGCAAAAAACTCTATACAGATAACTTTTTTTGTTCATAACTTTGCTCATACTCTTCAAGGTGTTATTTTCCGTCCCAAACCATATATGATGCATCAGTTCAAAGAGGGAAACAGAGATTACTACTATGGTGTAGTTGAGTGTAATAATGGTATGTGTAGTATAAATATGCCTAAAAAAGTTACAACGGTAGGCTCAATCACTCCTAAGTATAAATGCTCACTTAGAAGCGATGCTATGCTTAGATTTATTCAAAAGTATCTTACAAAAGAGAGTCTTTTAAATGAAGGTTTAGATGAAAAAGTTATAGATAATCTCTTAAAATTACATTTTCCTAAAACAGTTATAAATCTAAAAGAGTTAGATAAAGATATATTAGATGCTCTAAAGTATGTTGAACTTTTTGTTTATATGAAACAGTTATCATCAAAACGAAGATATTTTGATTCAGTTTGTAGTGTCTCAAACGATTATAAAGAGTGGGCAGATACACTACCTTTTACATTAACTGATGAACAGGTAAAAACTATAGAAGATATAAAACAAGATATATCTAAAAAAGTAAGTGCCAAACGGATGATAGTTGGTGATGTTGGTTGTGGTAAAACTATGGTTATCTTAGCATCTGCATATATGATGAAACCTTATCGCTCGATACTGATGGCACCAACAACTATACTTGCAAACCAACTATATGAAGAAGCTATAAAATTTCTTCCAAATCTTAATATAACTTTAGTAACAAATAAAACTAAAAAGGTAGATTTAAGTGAATATGATTTTATCATAGGTACTCATGCTTTGCTTTATCGTGATTTGCCTGATGCTGGGTTAGTTATGGTGGATGAACAACACCGTTTTGGAACACTTCAAAGAAATATGCTTGAAAAGTTAGTATCTGAGGGTGAAAAAAAGCCACATTATCTACAATTTTCTGCTACACCAATTCCTAGAACACAAGCTATGATAGAGACAGCACATATAGATGTAAGTCTTATAACATCAACACCATTTAAAAAAGATATAACAAGTCAAGTTATAAGAAATCAAGATTTTAAAGAGTTGATTTTACATATAAAAGAGGAGATATCAAAGTCTAATCAAGTTCTTGTTATATATCCGTTGGTTGAAGAGAGTGAATCTATAGACTACCAAAGTATAGATAAAGCTCGTGGATACTGGGAAAAAAACTTTCAAAATGTCTATGTAACTCATGGAAAAGATAAAGACAAAGAGAAAGTTTTAGAGGAGTTTTCTAAAAAAGGGGATATCCTTATAGCTACTACTGTTGTTGAAGTTGGTATCTCTTTACCTAGACTTAGTACTGTAGTTATAGTTGGGGCTGAGAGGCTTGGACTTTCAACATTACATCAATTAAGAGGTCGTGTTAGTCGTACAGGTTTAAAGGGGTATTGTTACCTTTATACCAAACAAAACAAATCATCAAGATTAGAAAGATTTTGTGAAACCACAAGTGGATTTGATATCGCAAAACTTGACTTAAAATTTAGAAAAAGTGGAGATTTACTAAAAGGCTCAAACCAAAGTGGAAATCAGTTTAGATGGGTGGATTTGGCTGAAGATGAAGAGATAGTAAAAAATGTAAGATTAAACTTTTTATAACTATTTCCGATATAAACACTAGGATATTTCAAGAGGTTTATTTAGATTGCAGAGTTAGATAAGCAAATAAATAACTTAAAAAGTATGCTAAACTCACTAAGTTCACAAAAAAATCAAGAACCTATAAAAGCAGATATAGATACACAAGATGCAACTGATTTCAATCTAAAAAGTGTTCAAAATATATTAAAAA
>Ga0256837_1001366_pt1 | contig 16863 bp, 16 predicted proteins | sample 4562384metaG_FD_185976 | JGI IMG/M metagenome (GOLD analysis project Ga0256837, IMG submission 185976) | Hydrothermal vent microbial communities from Guaymas Basin, Mexico - 4561-384 | ecosystem: Environmental > Aquatic > Marine > Hydrothermal vents | place: Mexico: Guaymas Basin | collected...
TGGTTAATTGGAATTTTAATTAAAAAAAAAAAAGGATAGATAATGTTGAATGTTCTATATAAAAACGGTTCTATTGATGGTAACACATTTGAGCTAAACCCTGAGCTGTATATTGGCAAAGACCCTTTGGAGGCTTCTCTAGACGAAACTATTTTGAGTTTGGAGGGTGGTAAGTTAGCTACTATCGGTTCAGATGGTTATGTAAAATTGGCTACAAATGGTAATGTAATGGGTATCATTGTAAATGACGCCGCAGGTGTCCCATTGTTCAATAAACCTGCTCTTGCAAGTGGTAAAGTTCCTCTTATGTTTGGTGGTGGTCTTATCGAAACAGACCAAGTAGTTGAAAAAGACATCGTACCTGGTACTCCCCTTTATTGTAGTGATAATGGTAAATGGACAAAAGTTGACCCAACTGGGGAAGATGCTAACGGTGTAGTTATTGGTGTTGCAGTTTCAAGTAACTCTGATACAAGTCCAACTCTAAAAATTCAATCAAAAGTATAAGGAGCAGATTATGAGTAACAATATGTTTATACCTGCAACAGTAGGACAAATGGAAACTTTGGCTGATATTACAGCAAGAAATGAAGCGACAGCACAACTTATGGCAACAGCTGCCGGTAGAGAAGAGTTGGCAGTATCAATGGTAGACCCTCTAAGAGAGATGAGAGATTACCGTGCAGTTGGTCGTAGAGCATTTAGAATTTACCCACTAGGTCAAGGTGCAATTCCTGAATTTCCTAAAGATATTGAGGTACCTGCTTATGTAATTGGTGAAGAGGGTGAGGAAGTTCAAGCAAAAGTTAAAGGTAAAAAGGTTCTAGTACCTCTTTTCAAAATCACTGCAAATCCAATGATTCCTCTAACAGAGATTAAACAAGCTCGTTTTGACCTGAATGACCGTGTTCGTGAGAAAGTTAAGTCAGAGATTGTAAAAGTTGAAGATGGTAAAATCTTTGACCTTATGAGAATTGTTGCTGAGAGAAGCACTGACATCAATGCTATGACGATTGTTAAACAATCTGAACTTTCTGTAAAACATTTCAGTCAAGCACAAGCTGAGATTGAAAAATGGGGTGAACTTGATGCTGTATCAATCTATATGAACCCATTTTGGAAACAAGTGCTTCGTGAGATGAACAATGTTCAAACTGGTTACTACATTGATTTTGAAACATCAAGAGAGCTTATAACGGCAGGTTATATCGCTAGATTGAATGGTACTCAAATCAATACATCAAGTATGGTGCCGAAAGATATGATTTTCATCACTTGTGAACCTGAGTATTTTGGTCGCCTTGTAGTATCTTGGGATTTAACTGTTCTTGAAGCAGAAGATAACAAAGCTCTTGAAGTAGGTTACTCTATCTTTGAAGAGATTGGACTTCTTATCCACAATCCAAAAGGTCTATCTGCAATCAAAATCAAACTTGGTGAGTAATATCGTGCAGGATGTGACTTATGTATAAGGGCTTCGGCTCTTATACCTTATCATTATGTATCTAGTTCATAGGTATATAATGATGAGGTATCTAGGACACCGATTCAAAATTAAATTAAAGGAAAAAGTTATGATTTATTCAGTTCTAAAAAACTGTAATCTATCTGAGAATGGTTTTTCACTTAGTCTTACCAGAGGAGAGAAGCGAAGCGATTTGCTAGATAGATTTAGTAAGTCTTTTATACAATGGCACTGTGATGAAAAGTTTTTAAAAGCTCTTGGTGGTAGTGAAGAAGAGGAAATAACTATTCTTACACAAGATGAAGCCAACGATTTGATGGGTATTGCAGATAGTCTGAACCAAAATCCAAATGATAATGATGGTGGTAATGACGATAATGACGATAACGATGATGAAAATGATGACAATGATGAAAATGATGACGATGATGAAAATGATACAGAGGGCAATGATGCAGATAACCTTGATGTAGAAGATGGGGATGATGAAGCTGACGATATTGAAGATGAACTTCCTGATTTCGGTGCAATGTCAGTTAGCGAACTTAAAAGCTATGCAAAAGAGTATGGTATTGATATAAACGGTCTTAAAAAGAAAGATGATATTATCGACGCTATCATTGATGATTTAGCAGAAGAAGAGTAAAAGGTAAGAAGATGACATTATTAGATTTATTTCTAAAAAACGGTATCAGTCCAAACAGTAAGTCTAATAATTGTCGTACTTACCAAATTAGGTATGCTCCAAAAGACGATAAAAGGTATCTGTTCCTTGTTAAATGTAAGGAGGATTATAGCGACCCAAAAGGTCATATTATTTCTATTAATTTTTTAGATAAAGGTAAGAAAGTTAATAGAAGAAATATCACTCCTTTACAATCTAATGTAAAAGTATACTGCCACTGTCCTGCTTTCATATATTGGGGTAGTGCTTATAATGCTACTAAGGGTAAATATAAATTACAATATAAACCGAGAGAGTTCAGAGAGCCTAATATAAGAGACCCTAAAAGAGAAAATCTAATATGTAAGCATCTTGCTAATGCTACGGTAAGCTTTAAGTATAAGAACTTCAATATGATAGGTAAAGGTCGTATGAGTATAGTTTCGAGCTTAGACGAGCTTCCTAATGTGTCTATTAATGAATGTATGGGAGCTATTAAAGATTATCTCTTAAAAGGTAATGAATGGAGAATACCACAAGATTTAACTTTTAATGAATTTATGGCAAGTTTAAATGAAGATAATTTTGAGAACCAGCTTTTAAGTATAGGTATGATAAAATAAACTTAAAGGCTTAATATGTTGATGGATTATAAAAAATTCCAAAAGATAATAGTCAATGTTATATCTAACCTAAAAGGTAAGTTCGGTTTTTATGTAGATATTCATTATCCAAAGGCTATTGATAAATTGAAAACTGATTATTCTAAAATAGAATACAACAATGAACCTGATATAGCTAATGAAACAATGCTAGTGCAAAATTTATTTAACACTGATGGTGGAATGGGTAATATCCCTTATATAGATATAGACAATGACGAACAAGTTAAATTATTGGTTGATGGATTGGTATTTGAGAAAATAGTTGACCATAGTTTAGTTGTAATTAAATCAGGCGACTCTGTTTATCAATACATAGTGGATAAGTTCAACCCTAAATTATTTGGAGATGGAGATAATCAAGCTGTTTTATATGCTTATATCTATTTGAAGCCCTACTCAGCAAAAGATTTCGTATCTGATACAATCAATGAAGCTAATCAAGTGTCTATGGAAAAACTTGAAGAGAAATATGAAAATATCGAAGAGTTTGACCTAGTAGATAATATGGCTACAGAAGAAAATTTAAACACCTTAGAAAATTCAACAGAGAACAATGACAAGTTTTATGATTATTAATTAAATTTTATTTTAAGGAATAGTTATGAAGTATCGTAGTCCTATAACTCCAATAGAGAGAACATTCTTTAAAGAACTTCTCTCATTCTTCAGTGATAAAGGTTTCAATACAAGAGCATTATATACCCCTGAATTAGATGTTATGGTAGGTGTAAGAAAAAAGCTACCTATGGATTTAGTTCGCAGGTTAGTTGATAAAAAGTCTGAGAAAGACGATAATACATCTAGTGCCGTTGATAATCCCTCGATAGATATATTCTATAATAGAAATCCATTATCTAAATCTGATAACTCTAAAATAGTTAGTCCAAAAGCCGTAGGGATAGAGCTATTTAATGATGATAATAGAACTTATAATGTGTTCAAGAGACAATTTACTGCTGTTAAAATAGAGTTTGAGTTAGCTTTAGTTTTATATGACACAGAAGCAAGTGATTTAGTAGAGTTTCTTTTATTGGCAGAATTAGCTAAAACAACCTCAATGACAATCCCCTATAAATTATCCTTTGATAATACAGATGATAAGAAAGTCTTTCAGATAGACTATATAGTTAAGTTTTCAAGTATTAATGATGTGAGCTTTGTTGAAGAGAGTGCAAAAGGGAACTTGAAATCCATTTCAATTACAGTAGAAATTGACGGGTCTTTAATATCCCCTTATACAGTCGAATCGCAAGGTGAAACAAATTACAACCTAGCTATAGAAGCTTGTGGTATTTATGACCAAACAGAAGAGCCTTTTGAGTGTCTTACATTAGTAGATACTGAGAATGGTATAAACATTCTAAACGGAAGTGAAGCAACTAGCTAACATAATATAGGTTAAATAATTCACAGAAAGGATTAGGTTATGGGTACTTATATTATTATCAATAACTCTAAGTCTATGCAGTTCATAGACTTAGATGGTAAAGAAAGCACTCCTGATGATATTATCACATTGGGTACGAAAGGGAGAGCAAGAGTGCAACTTACAGATGTAAGAGCAAAAGATTTGAAGACTGAATTTGGTAACAAACTTATTATCAAAAAATTATAAATTTATAAAGGTGTAAGAAATGATAGCACAAGCAAGATTTCAAGAAATCGACTTATCAGCATTTGTTCCTGCTTCTAACGGTATCAGAGCCGCTATTGTATTGCCAATGAACAAAGGTAAGGTAGGACAAGCTAAACTTATCACAAGTTATGAGAAGTTTATAGATTATTGTGGTGGAATTGACCCTAAAATCAGCACAGCATTTTATGATGTTACTGCATATTTAGAGCAAGGACCGATTTGGGTTGCGAGAGCAAGTCATAATACAGATTTAGGTAGATTAACTGGTGAAGACCCAAGATATTCTGCTGTTCTAGTAAGAAGTAAAGTTGAGGATATTCCGACTAGTGATGTAATCCCTGACCCTAATTTCTTAGTTGACCCCATTGTGAAGCCGTTGAAAAATGGTTTAACACAACACGAGTTAGATACATATTCATTTGAGCTGTATAAAACTGATAGAGAGTTTGAATTGAAAGATTTAATCTCAGTAGTTAAAACAGTAAATGAAACTGCGAAAGTGCCTGTATCCTTTTATCAAGATTTAGAGCAAGGCGATTTTGTATCATTCACTCCAATCGTAAATACTGTTGCTTCTGCAAAGCAAGGAGATTACAAAGTTAAGTTGAATAGTGCTTTATGGGTTAACCCAACTCAAAAAGTAAGAATTTTGACAGATGACTATGAGGTAGCTTCAGTTGATTATGAAGCAGACGAGATTACATTGAAATATCCATTGACTATGGATTTAAGTGTAGGTTTCCCGATTAAGATTATACCATTTAATGGTTCAGCTATTTACAATGTAGATGAGCTTCTAACCGAGGATATAGATTATGATAAATTGACTTTGGATAAATCTATCTTCGCTAAGAAAGGTGCACCTCTAAGAATTGTAGATAGAATTGAGAACAAGCAACTTTCAGATGTAAATGCTGATTATACAGATATTACCGTGAGTTCAGTTGATGGTCAAAATATAACTGTTAATACAGTTAATGGTGTTTCAGCAGGTATGACTATCTCTATTAGAGATGTAGAGTATATCGTTACTGAAGTAGATGTTGATAATAACATCTTTACAATCAAGAATAACTTAGCAGATGATATAGCAAAAGATGACGCTGTTCTATATGCAGAGAGAATTTATGTAGATTTTGCAGATGGTATCTTTGTTATGGAAACGGTAGAGGGTTCTAATCAAGTTATCGTTACAAACTCAGATTATATCAAAAATGATACTGTCGTTGCATTTGGTTCAGGTATGTCTACTTTTGAAACAGAAGCCTCAATCCAATCAAAAGACTTGTATGTAAGAAGTGAAAAACATCTTCTACTAGATAATGAAGTTAGTGTAAATGCTAATTTTGTAGTATGGAAAATGACTCAATCTATGTATGAAGAGAGAGATAGCTTTTTAGTATATGCAGAAAATCAAGGTGTATGGGGCGACAATATCTCTATATCAATTAGTCCGAGTAAAATAGAACACGCTTTCTATATAAATGTGTATTATAATGGTGAGTTAAAAGAGCAACACCAAGTATCTAAGAGATATATCAAAGATGGCTTCGGCAGACAACTACACTTAGAGAGTGTAATCAATGGTAAAAGTGGATATATTGGTGTTATAGATAATGCAGGTGATATTGACACTGAAACAGGTGAACCTGAAATGCCATTGATGACAAATTATTCAGTATGGCGACAGCTTCCTGATGATGTATTCAGCCCTATCAATGTTGATGGTAAAGATGTAGTAACTCAGGAAGATGTTATCGTAAATGACTTAGAGATAATGGTGTCAAATAAAGATGTATTTAATCTAGGTGACAGAATTAAATTTAGTCAGGATGGAACAGAGTATAAAGTTCTAAAAACTAAGGTAGATGTTCAAGGTAACGGTGTTATAATCTTGGATAGACCAATCGTAGAGAGAACAAAAATCGTTAATGGAACAACTGTTCTAAGATTTGATTATGTCAAGTATTACCCTCTAACAAAGCTGAATGATAAAGTATATTTCAATTATCATATACCTTTTAGCGGTTTCAGTTTAGCAGGAACTCTTGGTGTTCTTCAAGACGGTGGTGCAAATAGAATGATGGGTGGCTCTGTTGGTTCAGCAGTTACTATCGGTGATATGATAAACACTCTAAAATCAGCTTTTGGTAACAAATCTAAAGTTCCATTCCAACTTATTTCTGATGGTGGGTATGCACACCCTGCCTATCAACAAGAGCTTATCAAGTTCGTAGAAAAAAGAGGAGACTGTTTCGCTTATCTATCAACAAGTTTAGATGCAGAACTTTCAAATGACTATCTATCTGCTATCGTAGATTATAGAAATAGCACAATGCTCAATACATCTTATGCAAGTATGTTTACTTCACACATAAGAATATATGACGCATACAATCAAATGGAAGTTATTGCTCCATCAACTGGTGTAGCTATGGCACAACAAGCATTTACTGAGAAAAACTTTGCTATGTATTACCCTGCCGCAGGTTGGATAAGAGGTAAAGTAATAGCACTTGGTTTAGTTCGTGAGCTAGATGATGATGAGATTTCTTACTTACAAGAACATCAGTTAAACTGTCTAAGATTGGTTGAAGGTAAAGGTATAGCAATTTGGGGTAATGATACTCTTCAAACAATGCCATCTATGTTATCTATGCGACATGTACGAATGTTGATGATTGTCATAAAACAAGGTTTATCTACATATATGGATTATCAAGTATTTAACTTGAATAGAAAAGCTGATAGAGATTTGATACTGTTTAATGTTGAGAAGTTCTTTAGTGAAAATATAGCACCTGCTGTGTATGGCTACAGAGTTACAGATGTTACTAAGTCTAGTGATGAAAACAATAGACGAGCAGTATTTAGAATCGTGTTTAGTCCTGTGTCAGATATGGAAGATATAGTTTCTCAGTTAGTTGTAACTTCATCAGGTATGGATTACGGCTTAGTAGACGCAATTTTAGGTTAAGGAGTATAAAATGGCATTTGGAGCAAAAGTGGAAGATTACTTGACAGAAAGTAGATTAGCTAATATCCTAATGAATGATGATTGGAAGCTAACTAAGATAGTTGCTAAGGATTTCTCCTTAGCAGACGCAGAGTATTTTGTTAGAACAAGTGGTATGCCTAGTGCGAAGCCTACTTCAATAGCAGAAAATATCGGTGGGTTTGATGTTAAATACTCAGGTAAAGTAAATAAAGCAGGTTCAATCTCAATCACTTTCTCAGAGAATGATGGGAATGCAGTTACTAAGGCTTTCTATGATTTCTTAGATGGAGACGATAAAGTTAGAGCTAAGTCAAGTGATAAAAGATTTGAACTTATGTTTGATGTAATGAAAGCAGGTGGAGAAGTTGCAAGAACATATACTATCAAAAATGCAATCCTTAGTGATTTTGATGATGGTCTAGGTGATTTAACAGATGACCCTGCAAGTGGCTCAGGTGTAAGACCTCAGGTGACTTGGGAGTTCCCATCATTTGAAGTAGAGTTTAAATAAAGGTTAAATTATGGCTTTTACTGGTTATGAAGTTGATTCTCTAATCAACTTCGAGCCTCTTATCGACGGGGAATTTTATTGTTTATTCCCCAACGATAAAGGTATAAATATATTAGATATTGGTAATGGTATAAACTGTTTCCCTGCAAAAGATATTGATTTATCATTGGGGGAGCCTGTAATAGAAACCATAGAGTTACAGCAAGGTTTATCAGTTCATATTCCTACAAAGATAACTAATGTTAAGTCTATTAGTATGAATGGTATAGAGGGCTATAAAAACGAAATTCTAGCTTTTTTATTTGATTGGGTAATGAACCCTGATTTAGAAGCTATGAGAGTACCTGATATGAGAAAGTATGCAAAAGATATTCAAGTGTTCCAATACTCAAATGGTAATCTTATATTTGATGGTGCATATTCTATCATTCCAAATACTTCATTACAGCTAAAAGTTACAATGAGTTTCAATCCAAGCACTGTAATAAAAAATCTAGGGTTTTATATTATAAAAACTTACTCACAAAATGTAAATGGAGTATCTAAGAAGCCATTTGATATAGGTTAATTAACTATTTAATAAATTCGTATTAAGTCTTTTAATCAATAAATTAAATTAAGGACTTAATATGATTACATTCCCACAAATTGCTTACAATGAGGTTACAGAACTTCCATTCTCAAAGCAGTTAGATTCCGATAAATATGATACTGTTAAAGTCAGAGGTCTTACAGCAGGTGAAGTAAAAGAACTTGCAAAGAAAAATGTCGATAGTCTAACTATGAAAGAGATTAGAGATATTTATGACAATGGTGTTATCTTGGTGCAAAAAGACGGTAAAGATGTTTCAATCAATGAGCTTATTGAAGCAGATTTATATTACTTGATGTTTCTTGTAAATATCCTAACACAACCCGATTTTGCTATCCCATATAGAGCTAAGTGTAGCAATTCAAAATGCGACTATAAAACCCTATTTGATGTAAGGATTGATAATGTTCAATTTAAGCCTATACCCGTTCCTAAATTCCCTATCCCTATCAAGATGAGCTTTAATGAAACTTTTTATCTTCAACCTCTTACAATGGGCGATTTATTAAAGGCCTATGATATATGTTCAAAGGATAAGGATTTGGCTCCAACAGAAGTTAAACTAGCAATGTCTTTAAATCTCGGTAAATATGAAGATGATGTGGAAGCTACTGATGATGTAGGTCGTGTAAAAGAGAAAATCAAAGCATTACAAGGGTTACATAGTTCAGACTTAAAAAACATAGATAAGAAGTATCAGCTATTATCTTTTGAATTGCAACCTATAAAAGTTGTATGCGAGAATAAAGAGTGCAAAAGAGAGAACACTTTTAATCTGCAAGTAAATTTAAAGGATTTAATACCCTTGATTTAAGTATAATTGATTATATAGAGTTTGAGCAGTATTATCGACGAGAGTTCAAAAGGTTTTATGATATATCATCTATGTTTTATTATGATTTATATTTAGAGTATAAATTACACAAAAAGAAGAAAGAAGACCAATAAAACAGTAAAATAGGAGATAGATATGTTAGCAGGACTTATAATGTCAGGTCATTCTCTATATAATAGTGTTCTACAATCTAAGCTACAAAGAATTATGGACGGTAAAGATTTAAGTAGCTTAGATGAAGAAAAGATAACACTATTGAGAGAGTGGATAGCAAGTGGAACAACCGTAGAATTACAAAAAGCAAAATTATTGTTAAATTCCTTAGCAGATAAAAAAGAGGATTCCAATTCCACCACTTCAATTAATTCCGATAATACAGATAAGGATAATTCTACAAACCAATCTATTTCACTAAGCAAAGATGATAGTGTTGATGAAGAACCTGCAAACACAAATATCCCTACAAAGCTAAACAATAGTGATACAGTTACTCCTTTGGTATCTGATGAAGATATAGAGGTTACAGATAATCAACCTAATAGTCCTATCGTTGATAGAGACGAAGAGATTGGGCTTCTTAAAGAGATTAGAGATGAATTGAAAAAGCCTACTAGAGTAGCAATCCCTGCCTTAGAGAATATATCTAACCCTAGTTTAATCGGTGGTTCAAATTCTTCTGACTTTCCTCTCTTAGCTAGAACACAAGCAGAGCAACCACAAGCAGTTCAAGATATTCCTACAAACAATATAATAAACGCTGAGATAGTTGGTGAAGCTAAAAGAGAGGATAGAAATGAAAGTACTAATGTAAATAATACAGTTTCAGCTATTACAGATAATGCTTTTCTTTTACCTGCTCCAATTAAACAAGACGAGGATGCGACTATAGATGTTGATAAAGGTTCTAGTAAATTTAACCTACCTGCTGAAATAAGAGATATGAGTAAATCCTTAGTATCTCAAATTATGAAATCTCAACAAACTGATACAATGTATAGTAAGCAGATAGTTCATAATCTAACTAAGCTAAATCAAGGTCAAGAAGAAGCTAAGATTGATGAATTAAGACGAGCAGAAGAAGAGGACAACCGTTGGGATAGAATGTTCGAGGATATGGAGAATAGACCTACAAGTGGTGGCTCTAATTCAGGTGGATTGTTAGATGGACTATTGGGTGGTGGCAAAAAAGGTGGTATGCTACCCAAAGTAGGTGGGATGTTACGAGGTGCAGGTGGTCTAGCTGTTAGAGGTGCAGGTGCACTGGCTTCGGGTGTTGGTAGTATAGCAAGTTCAGTAGGAAGTCTAGCTATGGCAAATCCTATAACGGCAGGGATATTAGCCGCCGGTGCAGTTGCTTATGGTGGTTATAAATTATATGACCATTTCAGAGGTTCAGAGGAATCAAAAGCTATCTTTGACAGATTGGTAGATGATGGTGTAATTGACCACGATATTATCGGAGATAGTGAAATTGAAAATTGGGAAGCTATCGAGGGTCTTAAAAAAGAGGACTTAAAAAATCTAATTGAGTATGATGATTTTAGTGAAGACGATAAAAAGAAGATGGAGGAAATTCTAGCAGAGAAAGAGGGTAAGAAAGGTGGAAACAAACCTAAAAAAGATAAAATAAAAACTCCTACTTCTGTTGAGAGAACTGGTAAAGATTATTCAAAAGAGAGTGCAGTTAAAAAGAACTCTATATTAGATAATTTACATAAAGCCACTCCATTAGGTTTCGTATATGATAAACTTAGAGGTTCTGAAAAATCAAAAGCAGTATTTGATAAATTGGTTGATGATGGAGTTATTGACCACGATTGGATTGGTAGTAGTGAGATATTAGATTGGGAAGCTATAAAGACTTTAAAAGAGGAAAATCTTAAAGATTTAATCGAATATGACGATTTCAATGATGAGGATAAAGAAGCATTAGAGAAAATACTTAAAGAGAAAGCTGTATCTAAGGCAGATAACTCATCTATTGTATCTGATTTAATCAATAAACAACCTACTGATAATCCTATTTCTAAATCTCCTCAACCTTATCAAACAGTTACTTTTGATAAGGATAAAAAGGTAAACTTTACAAAAGAAGAGTTTGATACTTATGTGAAGTATAGCAAAGATGATTTAGGGAAAGCAGATGAATATGCTACTTCTCTTTACAATAAACAGCAATCTAATTCAGCTATCCCTAGTAAAGTTACAACTAATGAATATAGTATGAGTGATGGAAAAGGTGCAAAGGTTAATATAACAGCAGAGCAATCAAAAAGACTTGATGCTATACAAGATAAATTAGAAGCTAAGTTCAATAGTGGAGAAACTGATAGTCCTGAATATCAAGCATTGTTAGAAGAGCAAGAGCAGATAAGAAGCACTATATCAAAAGAAGTAAATAATACAAAAAAGACAATCCCTACTGTGAATAACTTAGAAAAGGTGTCTAATCCTAAATTAGATGTACCAAAAGTATCTAATTCTCAAGGCAAAAGATTGGATAAAGGTTCAGGACCAAGTATTATATCAAAAGATGAAAATCAAGCAAAAGGTGAAAGCTCTAAAGGTTCGACAAATTCTATAATTAGTAGTAATCCCGTAAATACTACTATTATAAATACATCAAATGAATTTTTAGGAAGCTCTAAAGTTGCTACTAAATGGAGTTTATAATGAGTGTTATTACAGTAATACCTAGCGAATTGACAAAGCAATATCCTGACTACAAATTAGTTGTAAGTGGTAATGGGCATAAGATAACTGCAATTATCGTTAATCCTGAATTTACTACGAGTGTAGCAGTTCAAACAAGTAATATAGCAGATGATATAGCAGGAACTTTGGGAGCATTATCAAGTAAATTCAAAGCTGTAACAGACGCAATTCAACAAGCAGATGATAAATCTTCTTTAAGTCCTTATATGTCACTGAAAAGATGGAAAGGTAGTAGGAACAATGACTTTTCAATAGAGTTCTATGTCTTAGAGAAAGGTAGGGAAGCAGAGTTAGCACTTAATTCAATGGTACTCCCTACAACAAAAAATGGATTCTATGTTTATGAGCCTATGTCATTAACTGGTTCTATGATGGATTTAATTAAAAATCCTAATACTGATTTAAAGTCATTTTTGGCTAAACAAAAAGATAAATTATTTACTGTTCAAGTTGGTAATTGGTTCTATGCTAAGTATTTGTTATGCACTAATTTAACAATAAATAGAAAGATTAATGTTAATGTAGATGGCAGACCTGCTTATATGAGAGTGCAGATGCAGTTTGAACCTATTATGGATTTAACAAGAGATGAGATAAACGGTTGGAGTATATTATAATGGAATTATCAAAGTATGCAATGGAAAATATATTACCTGAGAAGAGTTCAGTTATTGATTTCTTGGCTATCAATAACCCTTTTATAGATGGGCTAAACAAATTGTCTTATAAAACAATAGAGATAGACTCTTCTTTATTAGGTAGGTTGGATATTATATCTTATCGTAATTATAACACGGTCGATTTATGGTGGATTATAGCTATTTTCAATAATATAGTAGATATTAGAGGGTTTAAAAACACTGTTATAAAACTTCCTGATATTTCAGAGCTAGATAATTTGATAGCGAAGACCAAAGAGGTGTAAGTTATGGATAAGAATAACCATATCCCTATTATATCAATAGATGGTTGGGTAATACCTCATAGGTTTATATCTTTTCTAAAAATAGATAGATATGCACTTCTCAATATCCCTATTGTTGAGGCGGAGTGTAATATCCCTAATGATGATAAGCTAACATATTTACTAAAAAATAAAATGTTTAAAGCTGGGTTCGATTTCATTGGTAAGATACAAGAGGTATATAACTTTTATCTTACAGATATATTGAGTTTAACATTTAGTAAAGAGAAAGTAAATACTGTAAGATTTAGAGGGTTGTTAGATGTAAGAGATTTAATGAATATACCAAATCAAATTTCTTTCAAGGATAAGACAACTGATGAGGTGTTAGCTTTAATGCAAACTGTGTTCCCTGATATTCAATATAAAGGAGAGGATAAGCAAACTTGGATTAATTACAATGTTCCTGAAATTCAATTCATAAAAGAGTTAGTAGAACATTCAAAATTAACTAATGATTTCATTATCCCTTACATTGGACTGAACAAAGAGTTAGTAGTTAAAAAGTTCTCAGATATAAGCAAAGATAAATCTTTTGACTTAACAGATATTCCTATTAAGCCACAAGTGAAATTATTTACTAATGATTATCTAAATTCCTTTCTACTCGAAGAAGCCAAAGGATTTAGAGAATGGGTACTTGTTGATGATGGTGCTTATATCCCTAAAACAGTTCAACAAACAACTGATGTCGTAACAAGTGATGCAATAGCTAATGCTTCTTATGTAACAGACCAATTCATAAATATAGGTAATGTATATCCTAGCTTCTATATACAAAAACTAAAAAATAAACAATACTTAAAAAATATCCAAAAATATATAATTGAGGTTAGCTATTCTCAATTAATAACAGATGAAAGTTTGGTTCTACTTAAAATGCACAAGTTAAATTTAAAAGAGAATTTGTCAGAAATACTAAAAACAGAGTTTATGTTAATGGGTGTAACTAAGTATTTTATAAATGAAGATGGGAATTATAATTACAAAACATCTTTAACATTGACTAAGGGAGATTTCTAATATGAGTGCTGAGTTACTTAGAAAAGAGTTAATAGGTGAAGTAGTTGATATAGATGACCCTAAAAGGTTTGGTAGAGTTCGTGTGGCTATAACTAATTTAACAGATGATATTCCAATAGAGAATTTACCTTTCTATTGGGTAGATACTGGTGTAAAAGCTAATAATCAAGGTGGTGTTATCCCTGAACTTAATTCTTGGGTATTAGTGAAATTTGAGAATACTATTTATGATGGTAAAGTTATCCAAACATTGACATCTAAACCTGCTATACAAACATAATTTAAAAGGAGATAAAAGTGTTATTCTATGATAATATAAACTTTACAGAGTATAGTTATAAAACATTTCATAGCAAAAAAGCTATATATGAAAATAACACCTTAGTCCATAATATATTAGATAAAGGCTTCTCTATTCCTTTACTATGTGAAGTGGATTTAAGCCAACATAATAGCACTTATGATAGTGTTATAACAGATGAAGAGTTAAGCACTTTCAGTGGACACTACTGGAAATTGTTAGAAGTTGAAGCTATTAGAAAAGTTTATAAAGGTGCAGATAATCATTTTATAAAAACCGTAGATGATTGGACTTCATCTTATTTTGAGCTATTGTCTGTTAAAAATCTATTTGATATTTTATACAATGCTTTAATACATAAGACTATAAATTTTGATTCCATTGTATCCAACTATTCTCTTGAATTAGCATTAAATCTATTTATATTGAGTAAAGCAGATAAATTCACTTATGATGATTATTTGTTCTTTAAAGCTAATAGAGGGCGATATAGTGATGAAACTATGGATAAACATCTCTCAGCATTGCTTCAAGGTGTAAACGATGGTTATAGTGCTTTAAATAGCTTTAAAATGGTATATGAAAAGATATTTATATCTTATGGAAAAGTATCACAAGCATTGTTTGGTTTAGATAGTAACTTAAATGCAATGAAAGATGTTAAGACTGTAAGAAATTATCTTTATAAATATACTGCTCTTAGATTAGATGACTCTAAATTATATGGCTCATTTGATAAATCCAAGTTTGAATATATAACTGTCTTTGAGAAAGATATAAAAATCTACAAACCCTTAGAACCTATCTTTATGGTTTATCATAATGGTTTATATATTGAAGTGGATTTGGATGCAGGTGACCATAGAGCATTACATTACGACTCCGATTTAATATCCTACTCTGATAGCAATATCCAATGTCTTAGCTCATTTCAAGATTACTTATGGAAAGATATATTAGATTTTATGTTAGCTTTGAGTTCAAATATGAATGACCTTGTTTCGGCTCTCTCTGTGTCTAAGTTCAACATAATCTATAATAACTTGTTTCTTAAAATAGATATGTTAAAAAATTCTAATATGCAAATGACAAAAGTTACATCTATGTTATTGAATAATGATACTAACAATGCCAATGAAAGTATTGGAGGAAACTTAGATAAGTTCTCTGCTTTTTATGATAAATTCTCTTCCGTAACTGAGGATATTGATATTTTAAATATATCACTGAAATCATTAAGTAGTCTAAAAGCTGAATTAGTTGCTAATGTAGATGATATTGACGATATTGATAAGACCTTAGAAACAGTAGCAGTAAATGAAAGCATAATTTACAAGAAGTTAGAAGCTACTAATAAAGCATTAGTTGAGTTAGATAGTGATAAATCTGCATTAGCTGACTTACATTCCCAATTATCAAATGTGCAAAGCTATAAAAGTGGAAACCCATTAGCTTCTATATCAGCCAATAAGAAGTTACTTCATAATTTGAAGAGCATTAAAAATAAGATGGAACAAGGTTCAAGTGACTCTAGATGTGTATCTGATATGCAGAACTCTTGTTCTAGTTTTAATTCTAGTTGTGCAGGTGTAGAAGTTCCAAAAAATGACTCTCTTTTATCTTCCCTAACTTCTAGTTTAGGGCTGTCAGGATTTAGCTTACCTGAGCTTCCCTCATTAGATACAAAGGCAATGTCCACTCTTATAGATAACCCCTTTGAGAGTAGGAATGTAGAGTGCTTATCTTGTAAATTTGATTTAACTGATTCAAATGGTTTAGGTTTTCTTATGGCAGGTATAGGCTCGTTGATGGCAGGAATTAACTCTATCATAAAAGCTATTGGTATTATTATTCAAGGTATACTAAACATTATAGCTTCTATTTGGTGTGCTATATTGAAAGCTATTGATATGTTACTAAAATTTATAGAGTGCTTACTGAATATAGTTATTGCAGGAGTTCAGTTGGTAGCTTCTTTTACTAAGAAAATAATAGATTGGTTTAATTCTGATACAAAGTTAGAGATTAGACCCATTTTAACCTCTATTAAAGATGAAGTAAAAGCAGTAATAGAAAAGGTTGTGGATATTGTTACAAAACCTTTTATAGCTATGGCAGATAAGATAAATCAATACACTCCATTAGAGGATATAAAAGAGATATTAAACGGTATGTTTGATAATAGTATTCTTGAAAGCATTAAAGAGACTTCTTTAAACATTTTTAGAGCTTTAGGCGGTGGTGGAGCAGATGAACTTATAGATAAAGCTATCAAAGAGATTGAAAGCAAAATGTATGAAGCTAACCAAAAGCTAAACAATATAAAAATGGCTAAACTGTTCCAAGATTTAAAAGCTAAGGGTTGGAGCGATAAAGATATAGCTATTTTAATGGATAAAGTTCAGAATAGACTGAAAGAGTGTGATAGCTGTTTAACATCTGATGAAAAAGAAGATATTGAGAAAAGACTGCTATCAAAAATTAGAGGTAAATT
>Ga0256837_1001367_pt1 | contig 16860 bp, 18 predicted proteins | sample 4562384metaG_FD_185976 | JGI IMG/M metagenome (GOLD analysis project Ga0256837, IMG submission 185976) | Hydrothermal vent microbial communities from Guaymas Basin, Mexico - 4561-384 | ecosystem: Environmental > Aquatic > Marine > Hydrothermal vents | place: Mexico: Guaymas Basin | collected...
TTTGGTAAATAAGCGCGTTTTGATGAACGATTTGTGATAGCTTCGATGATGTTTGGCATTAAAATTCCTAATATTTAAAGTTTGAAAGTATAATATATATAAGCTGAAATAGCCATTTAGCGCGTTTCGTTTAAAAATAGACTAAACTAACTTGACAAGAAGTCACTCAACTCGGTATAATGTCACTACAAATTAACAAATATAGATTTAAAGGATTTATCATGACACCGAATATTTTTGAAAAACTAACAAATAATATGACTGAGGCTATAGAATCATCTATATCTTTAGCACTACACAATAAAAACCAAGAGGTTGAGCCTATCCATTTTTTATGGGCATTGCTTACTAATTCTAACTCTGTACTAAATCAAATGTTCAATAAAATGAACATAGATAAAATTGCAATGGAGCTTGATGTAAAGAGTGTAAGTGAAAAACTTCCAAAATCATCAACAGTAACAAAAGAGAGTATCAGACTATCTAAAAACTTTGTACAAACTCTTGAAAATGGCGCTGGACTGATGACAAAAAATGGAGATAGTTTTTTAGCAGTAGATACATATTTACTTGCTAACTTAAACAATGAACCTTACTCAAGTATACTTAAAAAGTATATAGATATGTCAGAGCTTGCTAAAAACTTAGAGGCATCTCGTGGTGGAGCAAAAATTGATTCTCAAAGTTCAGATGAGACACTAGACTCTCTAGCTAAATATGGAATAGACTTAACACTTCAAGCACATGAGGGGAACCTATCTCCTGTAATTGGGCGTGATGAAGAGATTACGAGAATGATGCAAATTCTTATTCGTAAAACTAAAAATAACCCTATGCTTTTAGGTGAACCAGGTGTTGGTAAAACTGCACTTGTTGAGGGTCTAGCGCAAAGAATTGCTGATGGAGAAGTTCCAACATCTCTAAAAAACAAAAAACTAATAGCGCTTGATATGTCTGCACTAATTGCTGGGGCTAAATATCGTGGTGAGTTTGAAGATAGACTAAAAGCAGTAATAGAAGAGGTTCAACAAAATGGAAATATCATACTTTTCATTGATGAGATTCATACCATCGTTGGAGCAGGAGCTTCAGAGGGTTCTATGGATGCGGCAAATATCTTAAAACCAGCATTAGCAAGGGGTGAATTAAATACTATTGGTGCGACAACTCTAAAAGAGTATAGAAAATACTTTGAAAAAGATGCAGCACTTCAAAGAAGATTTTTACCAATCAACCTTGATGAGCCAACAGTAAATCAATCTTTACAAATCCTTCGTGGAATAAAAGAGAGACTTGAGACTCATCATAATGTAACTATTACAGATTCTGCTTTAGTTGCAGCGGCAAGACTTAGTGATAGATATATTGCAGATAGATTTTTGCCAGATAAAGCTATTGACCTTATAGATGAGGCTGCAGCTGAACTTAAAATGCAAATAGAGTCTGAACCTAATGCACTAAGCCATGCAAAGCGTAAAAGATCTGAACTTCGTGTTGAACAAGAAGCACTTAAAATGGAGAAAACTCCAGCTAATGAGAAAAGATTAGCTGAGATTGAAAAAGAGTTGGCTGATGTTGAGGAAAAAGTAAGAAGTCTTGAAACTCAGTTTGCTTCTGAAAAAGAGGTGTTTGAAAAAACTTCAAATATCAAAAATGAGATTGAAGCAAAAAGAAGAGAAGCTCAAATGGCTAAAAATGCATCTGATTTTAATCGTGCTGCTGAGATTGAGTATGGTGAAATTCCTGCATTAATAGAAGAGGAGAAAAAGCTAAATGAAAATTGGGAAAAACTCCAAGAAGCTGGAACTTTGCTTAAAAATTCTGTTGATGAAGAAGCTATTGCTAGTATCATCTCAAGATGGACAAACATCCCAGTAACAAAGATGTTACAAGAGGATAAAGAGAAAATCTTACATGTAGAGGATGAACTTAATAAAACTGTAGTTGGTCAAGAAAAAGCAACTCACGCAGTAGCTCGTGCTATTAAAAGAAACAAAGCGGGATTAAGTGATGGTAACTCACCTATAGGAAGTTTTCTTTTCTTAGGTCCAACAGGTGTAGGTAAAACTCAAACTGCTAAAACACTGGCAAACTTCTTGTTTGACTCTGAAGATGCAATGATACGCATAGATATGAGTGAGTATATGGAAAAACACTCAGTATCTCGTCTTGTTGGTGCAGCACCTGGGTATGTTGGTTATGAAGAGGGTGGACAACTTACAGAGGCTGTTCGTCGTAAACCATATAGTGTAATACTATTTGATGAGGTTGAAAAAGCGCATCCTGATGTTTTTAATATGCTTCTTCAAGTTTTAGATGATGGTCGTTTGACAGATAACAAAGGTGTAACAGTAGATTTTACTAACACTATTATTATATTGACTTCAAATCTAAAAGAGGAAGATATTAAAACAGCTTTTAAACCTGAGTTTATAAATAGACTTGATGATATTGTTATATTTAACTCATTAGGTCGTGAACAAATTTTAGGTATTGTTGATATCTTCTTTAGAGATATTACTAAAAAAGTTGAGCAAAGAGATATCACTTTAGTTTTATCTGATGAAGCAAAAGCTTATATTGCAGAAGCAGGATATGATGAAGTATATGGTGCTAGACCACTAAAACGCGCACTTTATGAGATTGTTGAAGATAAATTAGCAGACCTTATCTTGGAGGGTGTAGTTACAGAAGGCTCAAAAGTTGAGTTTGTAGTTGAAAATGAAGAGATAGTTGTTAAAGTATCGTAAATAAATAGTGAGTATAATTTCATTATGAAACATTTTATACTTTTTATCTCATTTACTGCATATCTACTAGCTTGTACTGGTGACTGTTTAACATGTCACCCTAAGCTAGTGCCTACTATAAATGAAGATGAGCGTCATAAGCCTATGCTAACTTGCATAAACTGTCACTCAGCTGATCCAAACTCTATGGCTGAGTGTGGTGATGATTGTTTTTCATGCCATCCAATGGAGAAAATAAATAAAGCAAATGTCCGAGAACATGATGTTATTCAAGCTTGTCGTGATTGTCATGTTGGTGAAAAAGAGAAACTTTTTGATATTTCAAAGCCTGCTGATCAATCACATGTAGATACGCTAAAAGATTTTTTTATTAAATAACTCTAAACTTAATGGCACTTTAAGCAATTTTTATGTAACATTGCGAACTTAATTTTAAATAAGGATATGTCTATGAAAAGAACATACCAGCCTCATAGTACGCCGAGAAAAAGAACTCACGGTTTCAGAGCAAGAATGGCTACAAAAAATGGTCGTAGAGTACTTAACCGTCGTAGAGCTAAAGGTCGTAAAAGATTGTCAGTTTAGGCAACTTTTATACACTCAAAACTCATAAAGAGTTTCAGAGTATATATAGAAAAGCAAAAGATGCTCACTCTAGTAGTGTAGTACTCTTTTTCCTCCCCACACAAAATATCAAAAAAGTTGGTTTTACTGCTACTAAAAAAATAGGCAATGCTGTAAAAAGAAATCGTGCCAAAAGAAAAATGCGTGCACTATTTCAAGAGTATGCTCCAGATTTAAAAGATGGTACATATATATTTGTAGCAAAAGCAGCGATAAATGAAGTTTCACATCATAGATTTTCTCAAGATTTTAAAAAAGTTATACACAAGCTAAAAGCGAGTGAAAAGAGATAATGTTTAGAAAGTTTTTACTTAAGCTTTTATGGCTATATCAGAAGTTTTTTACACTTATTGGCTTTGGGTCTTGTAGATATTACCCAACATGTAGCGAATATGCACGAATTAACTTCGAAAACAACTCACTTTTAACTGCTTTTTATAACACTTTTACTAGAATACTACGATGTAATCAATTATTTGATGGCGGGATAGAATATCCACTGCTTAATAAACTATGTTGCAAGCCCAAAAAACTAGAAATAACTTCTATAAAATATTGGCTTGTTCCAGAAAAAAATAATCGTTTTCACATAATCAAAAATTATTTATATAAAGGGTAACCGTGTTCGACAAAATGACACCAAATCAAAGACTATTAGTAGCTGTTTTACTTTCAGTCGTATTTTTCACAGTATATACAGCAATTTTTCCATCAGCAGAGCCAGAGGCGGCACAAGATGCTACACAAAATCAAACTGTAACACAAAATGTTACTACAGCAGCACAGGCAACAAAGAGCAATACAAATAAAAGTGTTTCTGCTTCAGATATAGCAGGACATGAGATTTCTCAAGCACAAAGAAGTATTGCTAATGATTTAAACACTTTGGTAACTGTTACAAATGATAACTTCATTTTAAAGATGGATACTTTAGGTCGTATATCTTCAAAAGAGCTACTTCAAGAGAAATTTAACTCTAAAGAAGATGCACATGCACAAATGATATCTCCAGATGGTACTAAGCCTCTTTATATTAGATTTTTAGATCCAAATCTAAATGATGAAGCAATTAAAACTCCATATACTACAAATGTATCAAATCTTGATTTAACAACTGGTGCACAAACTGTAACACTTACACAAAAGCTTTCATCATTAACAGTTACAAAAGAGATAACTTTTTATGGTGATGGTCACTATGATGCTAAAGTTTCACTTAGTGAAGATAAAAGATACTTCATATATCTAGGTCAAAGACCAAAAGTAAATGAAACTGAGCAAATGATGGCTGCAGTTGGAGCTATGGTTTATACTGACGATGAGATTTTAACAATCATTGAAGATGGTGATGCTGAAGGTAGAAAAACATTTAGCGGTGTTGAGTTAGTATCTGCATTTGATCAATACAATGCAATCATAATGTATGGTTTTGCTAAAGATACAAATATTATTATAGAGCGCGATAGAGATAATAACCCAATAGTTTATTTTGATGCACTTCAAAATATGAATTTTAGTGGTTATGTAGGACCAAAAGAGTATAAAACTTTAAAAGCTATTGATCCTAAACTTACGCATGCTATTGAATATGGTTGGTTTACTTTTGCATCAAAACCACTTTTTGCATTACTGCAATGGTTACACAATATGTTTGGAAACTGGGGTTGGTCAATTATTGCTCTTACTCTGATTATTCGTGCAGTACTTTACCCTCTAACATACAAGGGTATGGTATCTATGCAAAAGATGAAGATGATATCTCCACAAGTTAAAGCTGTTCAAGCAAAATACAAAGGTGACCCTCAGCGTATGAATAAAGCTGTTATGGATCTTTATAAGAAACATGGAGCTAATCCACTTGGTGGATGTTTACCAATGTTACTTCAAATCCCTGTGTTTTTTGCAATTTATCGTGTACTTTTAAATGCAGTTGAACTTCAAGGTGCTCCTTGGATACTATGGGTAACTGACCTTTCAAGAATGGACAATACTTTTGTACTTCCAATCCTTATGGGTGCTTCTATGTATTATCAGCAAAAACTTACACCAAGTAACTTTACTGATCCAATGCAGGAAAAAGTGTTTAAATTTTTACCAATTATCTTTACATTTTTCTTTGTAACTTTCCCATCTGGTTTAGTTCTTTACTGGTTTATAAATAATCTTTTCTCAATTGCTCAACAATTTATTGTAAATGCACAGTTTAAAAATGCTAAAGATGCAGAGATAGCTGTAAGTGACCATGCTCATAAAATGGAACACAAAGAGATGGAAAAAGAAAAATTAGAAAAAAAACGCGCTAAAAAAGATTCAGGTAAAAAAGATGATTAAGATTGAAGCAGTAACTCTAGAAGAGGCATATAGCAATGCAGCACTAAAGTTAGAGTGCTCAATCACAGAGTTGCATATTGAAGTTGTGCAAACTCCAAGTTCAGGTTTTTTAGGTCTATTTAAAAAGAAAGCGATTATAGTTGCTGTACCTAAAGAAAAAAAAGAAACTCCAAAATCTCAAGAAAAACCTGAAGTAAAAATGCAAGAGAAAAAAGAGAAACAAGAAAAAAAAGAAATTTCAAAACCTAAAGAGAAAGTAGTCAAAAAAAAGACAGAGCCTAGGGTTGTAAATGATACAATTATGCCAGAGTCATTTGTTAGTACTCAAGATGATGAAGACTATGATATGGATGATATTAATTTCACAGCCGATTATGAAGATGAAGAAGATATTAAAGAGATTTCAAACGATATCACAAATGCTGCTGATGTTGCAGTAAATGTTGAAAAAGAGATAAATGAACTTTTTAAACTAACATGTTTTAGTATAGATAAGATAGAGGTTTCTGCTTATGATAAAGAGACTCTACTTGTAGAGTTCAAAGGTGAAGATGCTGCTTTACTTATTGGTAAAGAGGGTTATCGTTATAAAGCTCTTTCATATATGATTTTTAATTGGATAAACACTAAGTATAAACTGCAACTTCGCCTTGAAATTGCAGAATTTTTGAAAAATCAAGAAGAATCAGTAGCAAGATATTTAGTGGGTGTTTGTGAAAATGTAGACCGTGATGGTCGTGCGCAAACAAAAATTCTTGATGGTGTCCTTGTTCAAATCGCACTTAGAGAGTTAAGAGATAAATATCCTAACAAATATGTAGCGATTCGTTCAACTCGTGATGGACTAAAATTTATCATTATAAATGAATACAATAACTACTAACGATACTATCTGTGCCATTGCAACTGCAAATGGTATAGGTTCTATTGCCATTATCCGCATAAGTGGTGATGATGCTTTAGAAATTGCAAAAAAACTTTCTCAAAAAAAAGAATTTACTCCAAGATATGCCCATCTGTCAAATATTTATAACAAAGAAAATGAGCTTATTGATGAATCAATAATTATCTACTTTAAAGCACCTTTTTCTTTTACAGCTGAAGATGTTGTCGAGATACAATGTCATGGTGGTTTTATAGTTGCTCAATCAATATTAAAAGCTACTCTATCTTATGGTGCTAGACTCGCTGAGGCTGGAGAGTTTTCCAAACGAGCATTTTTTAATGGGCGGATTGATTTGAGTGAAGCGGAAGCTATAGCACAACTAATAGAAGCAAAAAGTGAAGATGCAGCTAAGATTTTAGCAAGACAGATGAAAGGCTCATTAAAAGAGTATATTGAAGATATTCGTGATGAGATTATTCATATTCTTGCTTTTAGTGAAGTTAGTATTGATTATGCTGAGGAAGATTTGCCTGAGGATTTAGTACAACAGATTAAATCTAAATTAGCAGAACTTACTAAGTCTCTAAACTCAACTCTTATCGCTTCAAAATCTCGTGAAGGTTTGATGCAAGGTTTTAAAGTAGCAATTGTTGGAAAACCAAATGTTGGTAAAAGTTCTCTTTTAAATGCACTTTTAAATTATAATCGTGCCATTGTTAGTGATATCGCTGGAACTACTCGTGATACAATTGAAGAACAAGTTAAAATTGGGACGCATATTATTCGCATTGTAGATACTGCTGGAATACGCGAAGCTAACGATGAGATAGAACGCATAGGGATAGAGAGAAGTTTAGATGCTATAAATGAGAGCGATATAGTTGTAGCCTTGTTTGATGGCTCAAGAGAAGCCGATAGTGAAGATGAACAGATAATCAAACTCATAAAAGAACATGCAAAAGATAAACATACTCTACATGTAGAGAACAAAATAGATTTAGATAAAAAGTTTCTACATGAAGATATTGTTTTTGATATGAGAATTAACTCTAAAGATAATGTTGATGAGTTAGTAAAAGCTTTAGAAAATATTATGGATACAACTAACTCTTCAGATGAGATGATGTTGATATCTCATAGACAAATTAGCGCAGTTGAAGCAACCTTGCAAAATATAAAAGAAGCACTTTTTCCATTAGAAGATCAAGAGTTAGAGATATTTTCTTTCCATTTAAATGAAGCGGTTAAAGAGATGGCAAGTATAACTAGACCTTTTGAAAATGATGAGATGCTAGATAAAATGTTTGGAAGTTTTTGTCTTGGCAAATAAATATTTAGCAATAGATTTAGGTCTTAAGAGAATAGGGCTTGCGTACTCTGCTCATAAAGATATAGTTACACCCTTACCATCAATCATCCGCAAAAACCGTAATCAAGCCTCTGATGAAGTTAAAAAGAGTATTAAAGAGTGGGAAATCACAACTGTTATAGTTGGTGTACCACTTGGTGGAAGTAGCGAGGATGAGATGAAGCGACGCATCGCTCACTTTATGAATCTAGTTGATTTTGAAGGTGATGTTTTTTACCAAGATGAAGCGGGAAGTTCTAAAGAAGCAGAATCCCTCATAAAAGGTGAGATGAAACATCTTCGTGATGGTCGTATAGACTCTATCTCAGCAATGATAATTTTACAACGATATTTGTACGCAAATAAAATAAGATAAAAAGAAGATATTATGATAAAGACATTACTAATTTTGATTTTACTAAGTTTAAGCACTTACGCATGCCCTCCATTTATAGAGCCTATCCCTGTCGCTAATGTAAGCATAGATATAGATGCAAAAAAAACAAAAACTTCATTTGTATTTACTTGGGAGTTTATAAAAAATAGACTATTAGAGCATGATAAAAATAAAAATAATAAGTTTGATAAAGATGAGATACAAGAGATAAAAGAGGAGCATATTGATTATATTAAGAAATATAATTATATTACTGAGATTGTATATGTAAAAAAAGGGCAGAGAGTTAAAAAAAGTTTAATCTCTAAAATAAATATAAAAGATGAAAAATTCTCTGTCTCTGGTATGGATATAAAATATAGTTTTAGTTTTGATACAGATTTTGTTTTGAAAAAAGACCACAGACTTTTTATCCGTATACTAGATCCTAAGCAAAAGGTATTTGTAGCATTAAAAGAGATAAAAGTACATAATTACAATGGTGTAAAATCTGTAGTTATTCAAGATATTCGTGCAAATATTTACTTTTATAAACATGTTAAAAAATATAATAAATTAAAAGATAGTATCTTAAATAGCTCAAAATAATGCTATTTACTTTCTATTAGCCGTTAATTAACTTTACATTTAATCAAAAGATTTAAAATTTTATATACATATAAAAGATATGTAGAATTAAATTTTAAAGGATTTGATATGTTTAAAAAATCAATAATTTTAACAACAGTTTTAGCAACTTTTTTGGTAACAAGTGCAAGTGCATTTATTATGAACTTAAATGATGAGCTTCAAAGAAATACTAAGCTTATAGAGCAGTATAAAAAAGGTATAAAAAATTTAGAAAAGAGAAATGAGTACCTAGTCAAAGAGAAAGAAAAAAATCCAAAACTATATGAGCAAAAACCATATTATGAAGAGACAGACAAGGCATATATCTATCGTGTGAAACTAAACGGTGCTTCTGCAAAAAATGTTAGTTTTACTATAAAAGACCATATTTTATCTATGGAGATGAATATCAAAATGGAAGAGAAAAATGAAAACTCTTATTATGCTAGTTCAAGATACTTTTATCAATCGTATTCAATTCCAAAAAATGTGGATGAGGAAAAGATTAAACATAGTGTAGATGGAGATTATTTCGTTATAACTATGCCTAAAAAATAAACTATTTCCCTTTTATATAATGGCTACATGTAGAGCGTGTAGCCAATTATAGTCCAAAAAATTCTTTTGCTTCAAGTTGATCATCTTCAAGGTATTCCTCTTTAAAATTATCATCATTTTTTAACTTATCTTTTATTTTTTCTTTACAGTATTCAAACATAACATCTTTAGCTTGAGCATTATTTGTTATAAAACCAAAACCTGAGAATTGATATGGTTCCTCCTGTTCAATACAAAGAGTAATACCCTCTACTTTTTCTTCTAAAACTTCAACAAGTTCTCTATATGAGATATTAAATTCTGTAGCCTGCCAACCAATATCTTCTAAATCTTTGTTAGAAAACTCTGCTACGCCATCAGCAGTAGTATCGTCATAAGATGCAAGTGGAGTGTTAAAAGCTATAATCTCTTGCCAATTACTAAATGCTTTTATAAGCACTCTATCATCTGAAACAACAATCTGATACTTTGGACCAAAAGCTTTTTCAATCTCTTTATCTTTATCAGGAGTACCACTGTAGATAATAATATCTCCATCTTTTAACTCTCTTTTTAAAACCTCGCCATCTGAATTTATAGCAAACTTCTCACCAGAATCGATGGCATCTTTGATTTCACTTGTCTTTGCAGTGATTATTTCGTTAAATAAATTAAATTTTTTCATAATATTCCTTCTTTTTATATGACATTATAAAAGTTTTTGCTTTATTTAAGTATAATGCCGAAAATTATATTAAGCATAAAGCTTAAATTTATCAAGGAAAAACAATGGCATTAAATGTTTATTATGACAAAGACACAAGTTTAGACCTAATCAAAAGCAAAACAGTTGCAATGATTGGTTTTGGTTCTCAAGGACACGCACACGCAGAAAACTTAAGAGATAGCGGTGTTAATGTCGTTGTTGGTCTTCGTAAAGGTGGCTCAAGCTGGGCTAAAGCTGAAGCAAAAAACTTTGAAGTTCTTACAGTTGCAGAAGCTACTGCAAAAGCTGATGTAGTTATGATTCTTCTTCCAGATGAAAATCAATCAGAAATTTATGAAAATGAAATTGCTCCAAACTTAAAAGATGGTGCTACTATCGCTTTTGGTCATGGTTTTAATATCCATTATGGTCGTATTAAACCAGCTGCAAATATCAATGTAACTATGATTGCTCCAAAAGCACCTGGACACACTGTTAGAAGTGAATTTGTTCGTGGTGGTGGTATTCCAGATTTAATCGCTGTTGGTCAAAATCCTTCAGGAAACACTAAAGAGTTAGCTCTTTCTTATGCATCTGCTATTGGTGGCGGTCGTACAGCTATCATTGAAACAACTTTCAAAGATGAAACTGAAACTGATCTTTTTGGTGAGCAAGCAGTACTTTGTGGTGGTACAGCTGCACTAGTTCAAGCTGGGTTTGAGACATTAACTGAAGCAGGTTATGCTCCAGAACTTGCATACTTTGAGTGTTTACACGAGTTGAAGTTAATTGTTGACTTAATGTTTGAAGGTGGAATCGCTGATATGAGATACTCAATCTCTAATACTGCTGAGTATGGTGACTATGTTTCTGGTAAGCGTGTTATCAATGCTGAGTCAAAACAAGCTATGCGTGATATCTTAACTGAGATTCAAGATGGTAGATTTGCAAAAGACTTTATCTTAGAAGGTCAAGCTGGTTACCCTCGTATGAACGCTGAGCGTGCAAATGATAAAGAGATGTTAATTACTAAAACTGGTAACAAACTTCGTGAGATGATGCCATGGATTGGGTCTAATAAAATAGTTAACCAAGACACTAACTAAAAAATTTAAATAGCGACGCATTTTCTGCGTTGCTCACTTCGTCACATACTAAAGTATGCTTCCTCAGCGTGCGCCTTGAAACTACATCACTCTTTTAATTTTACAAATACTTTTGATTTTGCCTTTGTATTTATGGAATATTATACTCTACATGTATAGAACTTAATCCAACTCTTACTTCACTTTATATATAATTTAAAATAATTAAAAAAGGTTCATAATGACTGAAGTACAAATGCAATCAAAACTTATAGAGTTTGGTAAACAGCTGTTACATAAAAAATCACTTCCAGAGGGACTACCTCTTATTTCAAAATACTCAAAAGAGATTATTGGAGCAGATAGATGTTCTGTGTTTATCTATGATGATGTTAACCAAGAACTTTGGACAACTATAGCTGATGGTGTTGATAAGATAGTTGTCTCAAAAGATGAGGGTGTAGTTGGTCAAACTGTCTCCCAGATGGAAGGTATTATAGAAAATGATTTAGATATGAATCCAAACTTTTTATATATGATGGATAATGAGACTGGATATAAAACTAAAAATCTTATAACCACTCCCATTTTTAATGAAGATGGAGATATTATAGGTGTCTTAGAACTTCTAAATAAAGATGGTGGTTTTACAGATAGTGATCTAAAATATATGAAATTTTTCGCAAAAACTTTAACAGGTTTTGTAGAGTTAGTTAATCTTTATACAAAGTCTTAGAGAAGTTTGATTAAAACAGTTGTCTAACTAGTTCGCTAATTACTTCTTTTCCTACTGTTTTCATAACTTCACTAGCGATGTCTGTACCAGTATTATCAACTTGTACTTGTACATTTTGGTTGTTGGCTTGAATATTATTGACTTTATTTCTTTTTGCTAATTTTTCTTGTTCATTTAATAGTTCTAATTGAGTTTGTCTACTTCTATTTTCATCATCAATTGATGTTGTAACATCAATCATAGCAATAATGATATCGTCGCTTAAATTAAAATTTTTAAGAATTTGCATCTCATCAATTGAGAATTTTTTATACGGTTTATGAAGATTTAAAATTTTTGAACTTAACATTTTACTACTAACACCTTCATTTTTATATTGAAGTATTTTTCCAATTTGTAGCTCTTTTGGTCCTGTAAAAAGTAAATATATTTGCTTATGGTTTCTAGCAAATTCTTTTACTTCTGGATTAGTATTCGCATAGTTTAGTAATCCATCAATATCTTTTTTTTCTAAAAAAGCCATTATATTAGCTAAAATCTCTTTTTGTTTTTCAGGATTACCTAAAATTTCTTTATATATTAAAGTAATTAGTGTTTCCGCTTCAGGTACTTTTGATGATTTTGGGTATGTAGCAATAAATGTTTCAAAAGCTTGAATTGTATGAGTTTCTTTTGCTTTTATAAAATCTTTTTGCATCTGAACATAAGTAGGACTAGATACTTCTGTTAGATAAGCTATAACAGCTTTATCTTTTGCTATATCTAAAGCTGTTTGACCTTTGTTGTCTGATATATGAACATCAGCATAGTTTTCAACTAATATTTTAATAATATTTAGATTGCCATTAATAGAAGCATTATGTATAGCTGTCCATCCGCGGTTATCAACACTATTTAAATCTGCTTTAGCATCGATAAGAAATTTTAATATAGCTATTTTTTTTGTAGAAGCTGCAATGTGTAATGGGGTTTCACCATAGCTATTTTTTATCTCTAAATTTGCACCACTCTCACTTAAAAATTTTACAATATCAACATACCCTTTATATGTAGCTTTTTCTATGGCTGTCCTACCCTTATTATCAACTTCATCAATATTGATACCACTAGATACTAAATATTTAACTATTTCAAAATTACCACTTTGAGCAGCATGGTGAAGAGCAGTATATCCATTCTCATCTTTTTTATTTAAATCTTCTGTAGTGGCTTTTTTTGCTACCTCTATATTTGTACCTATTTGTTTTGTACTTGGACCACAAGCAGATAGCAATATAGTTGCAATAAGAATAAATAATATATTTAATTGTTTTTTCATAAGTATCCATTATTTTAAATCGTGATGATTGTATCAAATTGATTATTAATAGTTAATAAAGCTTGTTTTATATACAATAACAAAATCTAGCAAGAAGGAACTTTAATTATGAAAAATAATGTTATATCTATAGCTGTAGCAACAGCTGTTTTAGCCTTTGGTACAGGGTGTACTTACAAGCTGTCAGATACTGCTACATCAACAAAACTTGATGGTACTCAGGTTGATTATTCAAAAATGGATAAGTATATTAAAACACAATCATGTATTAAATTTGGTAATAGAGAAGATGCAAGTATGTCTATACTAAAGGCTGCACAAAAAGCTGGTATCTCAAAGGTGAAGTATGTAGATATATCTACTCTTAAAAATGAAAATTGTATTATAGTTTATGGAGAATAAAATGAAAAATAAAATTTTAATAATTTCAACAGCACTTGCTACAATGATGTTTACATCTGCTTGTACTTCTAAACCTTTTGTTCGTACTGGTAAAATAATGTCTTACGATATGACTGATATAGATATAAGCACACTTAAATCATCTAAGGTTTGTACAAGTAGTGAAAATAATGATGTAAGTGTTAGATATGCAGCAGAAGTTGCAGGTTTTTCAAAAGTATATGCAGTGGATAATGAAATAGAGATGGAATCTCATTTATTTGGAGAAGACACAGTTAAATCTATATGTACTATCATCTATGGTAGATAATATTTAGTTTATAATATTTGCCCAAACCTAATCAATGTAGATAATAGTATAGCACTTTTATCTACATTTGAACTCTTCATTTTCAACTCACTATCAAGCAATAATGTATGAAGTTTATAGTAAGTATGCGGTTTAAATTTTAAACTCATAGCTGAACGCTCTTTTAGTATTTGTGGTGGGAGAGGGTGTCCTAAAATCTCTATGGCATTTGGGGTACCGTTTACTCGTATATATATATTAAACATATACAGTTGTGTTAGATGATTAAGTATATTTGTAACTATCCTAATCTCATCTTCACCATGCTCTAGTATATTTTGCAATTCATCTTTAAAATCTTTTTTATTTAGTAGTTTTTTAATCAAATCATCAATATTTACCTGCGCTAGTCCAAAGACAAGATTATCTACATCTTTAGTAGTGATAACTCTATCATAAACTTTAAATTTTTCTATCTCATTACAAGAGAGTGCTACATCTCCATTGTGAATTCCTAAAAGATGAGTAATAGTAAAACTATCTATATTTACCTCTTTTTCACGCGCTACTTGTTGTACTATATTTATGGCCTCACCCTGATTAGGATTGAAAAATCTTACAGCCATAGTTTTACTTTTAGAAAAAGTTTTTTTATTGTTATAAGTTTTATGATCACTTCCATAGTATGCATATATAAAAAGATTATCTGGATTTTTTTCACAGTAGTTTATGAGTATATCTAAATCTTTTTTAGGTACTTTTTTCTCACTTTTTATTATAAGTACATTTACTCCACCAAAAAGTGATGCTTGGCTTAGATGTGCTTTTGCAGAGTTGAAATCATACTCATCGTGGTAAAAATTAAGTACAGATGCATCTTCAATTTTACTGAGTTTAGCAGTGTACAAATCTATAAGAAAAGCACTCTCTCCAAAAAATACAAAGCTATTGCCAATGTTGTTATGTTGAAGAATCTTATCAAACTCGGCTTTATACATCCGTATTTACAACTCTTACAAATATTTTTGCTTTTGCAATATCTACCTTATCTATGCAAACTATAACATCTTGAAACAGTACTACACTCTCAGTAGATGTTACATGTAGACGCGCACCTTTTATTTCGTCATTTAAATCCGCTTTTATCTCTGGATCGGTTCCGCTTATTCTAGCTTTGAATTCTTTATTAATATTTTCTGCTGCCCATCTTGCAAATTTCCTATCCATAAAATCAATCTCAATAGTACTAGCTTCACGCTCTTTTTCACTTATAACCATACTTAGTGATTCTATATTTCTAAGTACATATGAGCCTTCCTCTGTATCGTTGTTGTTTATAGCTTTTAAAAGTCTATGAACGATTAGATCAGAGTATCTACGAATAGGGGAGGTAAAGTGAGTATATGCTTCGAAACCTAAACCAAAATGTCCGGAGTTCATAGGTGCATATCTAGCTTGCATTTGAGAACGGATGATTAATGTATCTACTTCTGCTTCCAAGCCCATCTCTCTAGCTTGATTTTGAATATCTGTGATGGTCTCTTTTATAGTCTCTTTTATATCAATATTCATACCAATTCCAGCTAACTCTTGATAAAGTTTTTGTAGTTTAGCTTGGCTTGGTGGTTCATGAATTCTAAATATCCCTCTATCAAATTGTGCAGCTGCTTCTTTATTTGCTAAAAGCATACAATCTTCTATAAGTGCATGAGATGGAGTCTCATGGGCTAACTCAGTTTTTACAAGATTGCTTTTCTCATCTATAAACATATTAAGTTCAGTTGAACGAAAATCATAACCGATTTTAAGTCGTTTTTCTTTTAATGCATCTGTAACAACTCTAAGTTTTGTAAGTGAATCAAATATCTCTTGCTCTTTTGTGTTTTTTGCTTTTAGTTTTCCATCAAAATAAGCATCAATCTCTTCGTAGTTAAATCGTCTATCTGAATGAATTATCGCTTCATAAACACAAGATTTTTTAACTTCTAGTTTTTCTATATCTAACTTCATTTCAAAAACATAAGCAAGTCTATCTATATGTGGTTGAAGTGAACAAAGTGTCTCACTGAGTTGTCTTGGTAACATTGGAATGGAACGATGCGGTAAGTAGATAGAAAAGCTTCTATATATAGCTTCGTTATCGATTGCTCCAAAAGGTTTGACATATTCACTAACATCCGCGATTGCTACATATAGAGTTGTATTTTCATCATCCCAGTAAATTGCATCATCATAATCTTTTGCAGTAACAGGGTCAATTGTAGAAAAAGCAAGCGTGCGTAAATCTTTTCGTTTTGGGTATTTTTTAGCATCAACTTGTGGAAATGAAGTTGCAATTTCTAAAACCTCTGGCTCAAACTCATCATGTTTGTTAAATTGTGCAAGTACTATTTTTTCATCTACAAGTGGGTCTTTTATGTTTCCAAGCTTTTGCATGATTTTATAATCTTGGTTACTTATTTTAAATACATCGCCAATCTCATAAGAGTTTAATTCATCAGTGCTTAACTCAACTCCAGATGGATAATCAGTTTTTAAATCAACCAAAGATTTATGTCCATCTTTTTGGATAATATAGCCAACACTGTATGTTACTGCTCGACCAACTATCTCAGCTATTTTTGCAGATGGTTTTCCACGAACACCTAAAAGTCTTTGAGCAATTATAAGGTCACCCTCTTGAGCTTGACCTAAATCACCCTCTCCAATAAACAGATCACGAGTAATCTCACCTATTACATTTAAATAAGCTGTACCTTTTTGAATGAGTCCTAAAGTTCCAGCACGATATTTTGAGTGAAATTTATAAATATTGTTTTTGTGAGTTATATACTTTTTTGCT
>Ga0256837_1001371_pt1 | contig 16845 bp, 17 predicted proteins | sample 4562384metaG_FD_185976 | JGI IMG/M metagenome (GOLD analysis project Ga0256837, IMG submission 185976) | Hydrothermal vent microbial communities from Guaymas Basin, Mexico - 4561-384 | ecosystem: Environmental > Aquatic > Marine > Hydrothermal vents | place: Mexico: Guaymas Basin | collected...
TATCATTTATGAAACTTAAGTTTTTGAATTTTTCAAAAAAACTCTCTACTTCTTCTTCTTTGAAAGAATCTTTTAAATTTTCAACTAATTTCAGTGCTTTTTGTTTTTCTTTTTCCGTCATTTTCTTGCTTTTTTATTTGTATTTTAACAAAATTATTATTAGTTGATTTTGATTTATTTTTATTAGATTCATTTCCCGTTTCTTCATAATCCCTTTCAACTTTAAGTTTGGCATTTTCAATCTTTGATTTTTGTTTTTAAGATTTGATTTTTTTCTTTTTCCTGTTTGAGTTTCTTTTTCAAGCTGTTTTACCCTGAAAACGGCTTCGATGAATTCTTTGCCGTAGTCTTTTTTAGGTGATGTGGTTGAATTGATTATCTTTTTAGCCATAGAGGTTTTAACAACCTTTTCTTTATTGAGGATACCTCTTTCTTTAGAATATTTTTCAATAAGCTCAAGCTGTCTTTTTCGGATTTTTGCTTTGATAGAGTTTTCAAATTCGTTTAACATATGGTTTATGTCTTTAAGGCTTGAAACTTTTAAGAGTTTTTTTGGCACTTTTACTTTGCGTTACTGGTGTATTTTACCATTGCGGGGGATGTTTAAAAATAAAACATAATTTAAATAATTTTGCTATAAAGGCAAAAATATTAATGAAAGCACAGTTAAGTGTTTTAAAAGAAACACAAAGGATTCAATATGAATAAAATTAGTTAAGAGGTAGTAAATTGCTTTTGCGTAAGGTCAGTTATTAAAGTGTGTTATGTTGTATATATTTTATAAGTAAAAAAGAAAGAAAAGTTAATTTTCTTCCGTATAAGGGTTAATGGTTTTTGCAATAAGTATAGACAGTCCGTAAAGAAGCAGAAGCGGAATTGCCATAGCCATTTGCGAGAATAAATCGGGAGGTGTTAATATCGCCGCAACTATAAATATAATTACAATTGCGTATCTTGCGAATTCTTTTAAAGTCTGATCTGTTATAAGCCCTAGTTTTGCCAAAAAATAAGTAACAACAGGCAGCTCAAAAGCAATTCCGAAACCAATCATTATTTTTAAAGCCACACTTACGTATTCACTGATTTTAAGCATAGCTATAAAATCTTTACCCCCGAAATTTATCATGACTTTAAAACCTACAGGGAATACAATATAATAAGCAAATGCCGCACCGATAATAAACATTACAGTGCCGAATATTACAAACGGGACTACCAGTTTTTTTTCATGTTCATAAAGCCCGGGGGCAATAAATTTCCAGATATGATACAAAAGAACAGGTAAACTGGCAAAAAAAGCCGCGTATAAAGAAATTTTGATTGCAGTCATAAAAGGTTCTACAAGATTTGTGAATATCATTTCAGAAGACGATGTGTCTTTCATTGCTTCAAAAGCAGGTTTTGCCACCCACAGGAAAATGTCTTTCCAAACAACAAATGCTAATATAAACAGTATAAAAAACGTTACTACTATTTTAATAAGCCGGGAGCGAAGTTCGGCTATATGCGGTTTTATTTCTTCAAGCATTTACTTCTTTTTCTTTTGGCGTTTCAGAAGTTTTTGCCGTTGCATCTTCAATTTTTTCTGTTTTTTTTACATCAGTTTCTTCTTCACCTTCTTTTACGGCTTCTTTGAAGTTTTTGATGCCTTTACCAAGTCCGCTTGCTAGTTCAGGGATTTTTTTGCCTCCGAACAATAATATTACTACCAATAAAATAACGATAATTTGCCAAGTGCTTACACCCATATTAATCCTTTTTTAGAGAATTTTAGCATAAATTTAAAAAATGATGTCAAACTTTGATAAAATTTTATTATATTTGCAAAAAAGGATTTGAATGAAACTGGCTGTTTTTGATTTTGATTCTACTTTAATGGACGGGGAAACTATTGATTTTCTGGCTGAACCTCTGGGGCTTAAAGAAAAAGTTGCTTCTATTACTGAAATGGCTATGAGAGGGGAGCTTGATTTTTTCGAAAGCCTTATTATGAGGGTAAAACTGCTTGAAGGGCTTAAAGAAAACAAAGTAAATGAAATATGCCGTAATCTTCCTTTGATGTCGGGAGCAAAAGATATAGTAACTGAACTAAAAAAAAGAGGTGTTAAAGTAATATGTTTCAGCGGAGGTTTTAGAAACGCGACATCTTATGTTAAAGATTTAATAGGACTTGATGCTGATTTCAGTAATGTTTTGCACGCAAAAGAGGGAGTGTTGACTGGGCTTGTCGGCGGAGAAATGATGTTTAGCCACTCAAAAGGCGATATGTTAAAAAGAATTCAGAATATTTTGGGTGTTACTGAAAATGAGACTATGGTTGTAGGTGACGGGGCTAATGATTTAAGTATGTTTAAACACGCAAAAACAAAAGTTGCTTTTTGTGCTAAGGAAGTTTTGAAAAAAGAAGCGAATATTGTTGTTGAGGAAAAAGACTTAACAAAAATTTTAGAATTTATTCAATAGTGGATGGTAGATGGTAAATGGTAGATGGTAAATGGTAGATGGTAAATGGTAGATGGTAAATAGTATATGGTAGATGGTAAATAGTATATGGTAAATGGTAGGTTGACAATGATTATTAAAACAAACGATAAGGAGCAAAAATGAACACAAGTATATGGGTTGATTATTTAGACAGGGAATTTTTAAACACCACATTTAAAGAGTGGGTGGAAAACGGTTTAGTGAACGGTCTTACAAGTAATCCGGCTATATTTGCAAACGCTCTTAAAAAAGAAGTGTATAAAGAAGATTTTGAAAAGTTAAAAGGGAAAACAAGTAAAGAAATATACGAGGAAATTGCGGTAAAAGATATTCAAAAAGCGTGTGATGTTTTAAAACCTTTATATACGCAAGGAAACGACGGATATGCAAGTATAGAGGTTGACCCGAGACTGATAAACGATACAAAAGGGACAATTGACGAAGCTTTAAGACTTGTGGATAAAATTGAAAGGGATAACCTTATGATAAAGGTTCCGGCCAATGAAGCCGGTGTGAAAGCTATGGAAGAGCTGGCGAAAAGGGGTATAAATATAAACGCCACTCTTATTTTTTCACCGAATCAGGCAATGCGGGCGGCGGAAGCTATTGCCAAGGGGCCAAAAGATATCGACGGAGTAATTTCTGTGTTTGTAAGCAGGTTTGACAGAAAACTAAATTCGCTTCTTAAAGAAAAAAAACTTGCACAAGACAGAGTGGGGTTTTTTAATGCAATTAAAATATATAATCAGATAGAAAATATGAATATGTCTAACATCAGGACGCTTTTTGCATCAACAGGTGTTAAGCAGGAATATTTACCTGCCGATTATTATGTGGAAAATCTATATTTGCCTCACAGTGTGCTTACACTGCCGCTGGATGTTATAGAAGCTATAAAAGACAGAGATGTTGAAGAAAGCTTTCTTTTTGAAACAAAGCATATTGACGGATTTTTTTCATTTTTGACACCTGCTGGTATCAATATGCAAAAAATTTACCAAGAACTCTTTGAAGAGGGTGTCGGGGCTTTTGAAAAGGCATTTGAAGATATGTTGAAATCCATATAAGGAATTATTATGACAAGAGGAGAATTGAATAAATACTTGCAAACATTAATTAAATATGACGGGAGTGATTTGCATATAAAAGCCGGTAACGGCATTAAAGCCAGAGTTCAGGGTAAACTGGTTACAATGGAATCCCCGTTTTTAAAAAGAGAAGATGTTGTTGAGCTGTTAAAAGAAATGTTAAGAAGCAGATTCGAAGAACTTGTTCAAAATAAGGAAATAGATTTTAACTACAAGCTGAATGAAGATTACCGTTTCAGGGGCAATGCGTTTTTCCAGATAGACGGTCCTTCTATTGTGCTCAGAGCGATACCGAATGATATACCGACTATTGAAAAATTAAAACTTCCGAAAGTTGTTAACAAATTTTCCAAGATAGAAAGAGGACTTGTGCTGGTTACAGGTGTAACTGGAAGCGGTAAGTCTACTACGCTTGCCGCAATGATAAATGAGCTTAACAGTAACACGTCAAAACACATTATTACTATTGAAGATCCGGTTGAGTTTGTTCATAAAGATAAAAAATGTTTGGTTAATCAAAGAAGTCTCGGGGAAGATACGAAAAGTTTCAGCAGAGCGTTAAGAGCCGCACTCAGAGAAGACCCGGATATTATATTGGTCGGTGAGATGAGGGACAGGGAAACGATAGAAATCGCCCTGCATGCCGCTGAAACAGGACATCTTGTGTTTTCAACCCTGCATACGCTTGATGCAAAAGAAACGATAAACAGAATTGTCGGCGTTTTCCCTATTGATGAACAGAACAGAATAAGAATGGTCTTGGGTTCCGTTTTGGAAGGTGTGATTTCCCAAAGGCTTGTGCCGACAGTTGAAGGCAAAAGAACGGCGGCTATGGAGATTTTGATAAAAACACCGAGAATCAAAGATTTAATTTTTCAAAAAAGAGACAATGAGCTTAAAGATGTTCTTGAAGAAGGCAAAAAAACATACGGCACACAGAGTTTCGACCAGCATCTTGTTGATTTGGTGCTTGAAGGACGTGTTGATGAAAAAGTTGCACTTGATTACACTACAAGCAGAGATGACTTTATACTTAAACTCAAAAAAGCAAAACTTGAAAGCGGTATGGAAGTTGTTCAAGAATCTAAGATAGGGCTTAAAGAAAGTTGAAAATAATAAAATTTACGCTATAATTTCAGTTCTAAAAAAATTAAGGAGAAAATATGCTTGAAGGAATTATCAGAGAGAGTACCTCAAAAGCTGAAACTAAAAAGCTTAGAAGGGATGGTTATCTGATTGCAAACATTTATGGTAAAGAACAGGAAAACATAAATGCCGCATTCAAAACAGGTGACTTTATTAAATATTTAAGAAACAAAGAACATTTGGTTTTCCCTGTAAAATTAGGGGATAAAGAAATTAAAGTCGTAGTTCAGGAATATCAAAAACATCCTGTAACAGGAGAGCTTTTACATGTTGACCTACTTATGGCGCAAGACGGTGTAAAATCTTATTACTATGTGCCTATTAAAGTGAGTGGAACACCGATAGGGCTTAAAAACAAGGGTGTTTTAATATACCACAGAAGAAGAATTAAAGTAAAAGCCGCACCAGAAAATCTTCCGGATGCCTTTGAGCTTGATATTTCTAAACTTGATGTGGGAAACAATATTTTAATCAGAGATATTGATATGCCAGAAGGTGTTGAATGTTATCTGAATCCTTCAATTCCGGTTGTGGGTGTGATTAAGGCTAAATAATCTTCCTCCCCTTTGGGGACAGTGTAAAATTAAAAATGAAAAGTGAAAAATGAAATTAATTGTCGGGCTTGGAAATCCAGGTGAAAAGTATGAATTAAATAGACATAATATCGGATTTTTAGCAGTTGATTATTTAATTGATACTTTTAATGCACGGCAAATATCTTCCAAATTTAAAGGCGAACTCTTTAAATCTTCCGATTTTTTATTTTTAAAACCTTCAACTTTTATGAATCTTAGCGGAGAAAGTGCTGTTTTGGTTAAAAACTTTTATAAAATAGACAATGAAGATATTGTTGTTGTTCATGATGATATAGATTTAAAAACAGGTGCACTGAGGTTTAAAAGAGGAGGTTCCAACGGAGGACATAACGGCTTAAAATCTCTTGATGCCTATATAGGAAATGATTACTGGCGTGTAAGAGTGGGTGTCGGAAGACCGGAAAGAAAAGAAGATGTTGTAAAGTATGTATTGAGTGATTTCAAAAAAGAAGAGTTTGAATGTATGCAAAAGCTGTTTTCAAAAATTGAAAAAGCGGTAAGCGATATACAAAATGCAGCTCCTAAATTTTCACAAAAAGAGTGTTAAGTGTATTTTTGGTATATATTTAAAAAATATTTAAAAAATTTTTTGTTAATACTTTTTTCTCTTTCTTTTTTTTATGTTATTATAGATTTGATTGCAAATTATTCAAAATTGCCCGATTCTTCAAATTTACATGTTTTATATGTTTATTATGTAGCGCTTAACAGTATTGATGTTTTTTATCCTCTTGCACTTGTTTTTGCGTTTTTATTTACTGTTTATTATATGATTAAATTTAACGAACTGGTGAGCTTTTATTCTCTCGGATTTACCGTTAAAAAACTAATTAAGCCTTTTTTCTTTTTAGCTTTAATTGTTTTTACCGTTTTTGTTATACTTGAATCCGGTAAATTTGCATATGTCAGAGAATATGCGGATTCAATTCTGAATAAAAAACAGTATGCCGATGCGAATCTTTTTGTTAAATATGAAGATAAAATAGTATATATCAAAAAACTGACGCCTGTTTTTAAACGTGCTGACGGATTAAAAATATTTTATCTGCAAAATAATAAGATTGTAAAAATACTAACCTCTCCAAAAGCTGTTTTTAAAAAAAATATATGGTTTGTAAAAGATGCCGAAATTACTTATATTAATGATAGGGAAATAAAAACAACATCTGCAACTGTATATGTTTTAAAAAATTTCAAACCCAAAATAATTTCAAATTTGAAAAATCTCAATTCAATTTCTTTAACCGATGCTTATACCGCAATGAAGCTTTTTAAAGATGTTAATGTAAATATGCTCCTTTCTATTGTCTTTTTTAAGATATTTACTGCTCTTAGTATGGTGTTTCTTTTAATTGTTTTAATGTTTAAAACCCCTGTTCACCAGAGGATTTCAAATATCTCTTTGTTTTTGGTAAAATCCGTTCTTTTTACAATATTGGTTTGGGGAACGGATTTAATGATATATAAATTTGCAAAACAGGGGGTTTTGTCTCCTTATGTTTTGGCTGTTCCTTTTGTTTTTATTTTAAGTTACGGAATATTTTTATTATACAAGGAGAAATAATGAATTTTAAAAAACTTGTGGATAAATACGGGACACCGTTGTATGTATATGATTTTAATCATTTTGAAAAGCAGTTTTTAGAATTAAAAAACGCTTTTAAAGGAAGAAAAAGTATTATATCCTATGCTGTTAAGGCTAATTCAAATTTAAGCGTAATTAAGAAGTTTGCAACACTCGGAAGCGGAGCCGACTGTGTAAGTATAGGGGAAGTTAAAAGAGCGGTTTTGGCTGGAATTGACAAATATAAAATTATTTTCAGCGGTGTGGGAAAAAGAGATGATGAAATTAAAGAAGCGTTGAAACTTGATATTTTAATGATTAATGTGGAGAGTGAGGCTGAACTTGGCAGAGTCGCTGAAATTGCTGAAAAGATTGGTGTGAAAGCCAGAATTTCTATAAGGGTTAATCCGAATATTGATCCGAAAACCCACCCGTATATTTCAACCGGACTTCATGAAAACAAATTCGGTGTGGATATTGATACGGCTAAAAAAATGTATCTTTTTGCTAAAAACAGTTCTTTTTTAAATCCTGTTGGAATTCATTTTCATATAGGAAGTCAGCTTACTGAACTTGAACCTATAAAAGAAGCAAGTCAGATAGTGGCGGATCTTCTAAGAAGTCTTAAAGCGGTAAATATTGATATCAAATTTTTCGATGTCGGAGGCGGACTCGGCATTGTATATAATGACGAAACAACGATTAATACTTATGATTATGCTCAGGCTATTCTTTCTACTTTAAGCGGGCTTGACGTAACGATTGTGTGTGAGCCTGGGAGATTTCTGGTAGGTAACGGCGGATGGTTTTTAACCGGTGTTTTATATGAAAAAGTAAACGGTGATAAAAGGTTTGTTATAGTTGACGGGGCGATGAACGACCTTATCAGACCAAGCCTTTATAACGCCTATCACAAAATTGAAATTATTACGGATAAAGACGGCGAAATCAGTAAAGCCAATCTTGTAGGTCCTATTTGCGAGAGCGGCGATTTTTTTGCAAAAAACATTGAAATTCCTGCTACAAATCCGGGAGATTTGGTTGTAATTCACAGTGCGGGAGCTTACGGATTTACTATGAGCAGTAATTACAACACCAGATCGAGAGCCGCTGAAATTGCGGTAGAAAACGATGAAGACAGAATTATCAGAAGAAGGGAAACTTTTGAAGATTTAATTGCCTGTGAAATTGATTATTTATAAAAAAGGTGAAAAAAGGTGAAAGAGGGTGGTTTTGGTATAAATTTAAAAAAGGGAATGGAAGGGCTTTTTATCGATGTTCAGGGAACTTTGATTGATGATGAGAAATTTCTTCCTCTTCCCGGCAGTATAGAGTTTTTGGATTTTCTGAATAAAAAATCCATTCCTTTTGTGCTGATAACAAACAATACTAAAAGGCCTTCCGAACAATTCAAAAAATATCTGAAAGATTTAGGCTTTAATTTTAACAATTATATCGATCCTCTTATGGTAATTGGTGATGTTTTAAAATATAAAAATATTGCCGTATACGGAAGTGAAGCTTTTTTGAAAGTTTTAAAACACTCCGGTTATCAACTTGATTATAAGAATCCAAAAGCCGTTGTCTTGGGTATAAAACTTTTTTCCACGGAAGAATTTGCTGAAATTATTGAGCTTTTATTAAAAGGTGCAGAACTTGCGGGAATGCATAAAACTTCACTTTATTCCAAAAATTTTAAAAGATATCCGGGGCTTGGCGCCGTGCTTGAAATGCTTAAATACGCGACTGACAGGGATTATGTAACCGTAGGTAAACCCTCAGAGGTTTTTTTTGAAAGGGCAAGGGAGTGTTTGAAAATAAATTATGATAAAATTACCATTATAAGCGACGACTTAAAAGGGGATTTACTGCCTGCTTCCAAACTTGGTATGAAGAGTGTGCTGGTGTTGAGCGGTAAAATAAAAAGTATACGTGAAATTAATCAAAAACCTGATATGGTTGCTGAAGATTTGCAGGCTTTATTAAAATATTGGAGAAAGAATGGAGAATAAACTTTTAGAATTAAGAAAACAGATTGATCTGATAGATAACGAACTGTTGAAACTATTAAATGCCAGAATGGAAATTGTTAAAAATGTGGGCAAGCTGAAAAACACCAGCAATGCACCTGTTTACAGGCCTGAAAGGGAAAAAGAAATAATAAAAAGACTTTCGGAAATAAGTAAAAATCAAAAAGGCATACTGGGATATGATGAAATAGAAGCGATTTTCCTTGAAATTTTTGCCATAAGCAGAACGCTTGAGAGAAAAGAAAGAATAGCTTTTTTAGGCCCTCTCGGAACATTTACACATCAGTCCGCCGAAAGCAGGTTTGGAGCAAATGCTAGATATCTGCCTCTTTTAAATATTGAAGCTGTGTTTAAAGCGGTTGCTAACAAAGAGGCAAAATACGGAGTGGTGCCTATTGAAAACAACACCGAAGGGGTTGTGGGAATTACACTTGATTCACTTAAAAAATACGATGTGAAAATAGTATCGGAAATTTGTATGGATATACATCATTCATTTGCATCGTATCAGGATGATTTGCAAAAGATAAAAAGAATTTATTCCCATCCGCAAGGGTATAATCAGTGTCTTAATTTTTTGGAAACACACGGGCTTTTGGATATTGAATTTGTTCCCACCCAGTCAACGGCAAAAGCGGCACAAATGGCAAGCGAAGATCAGCAAAGTGGTGCAATATGCTCTAAAATTGCCGCAAAACTTTATAATGTCCCGTTGTTGTTTGAAAAAATTGAGGACAATCTTGCCAATAGAACCAGATTTATAGTAATAAGTGATTTTAAAACTGCAAAAAGCGGTTACGACAAGACAAGCGTGATTGCAAAAACATCACATAAATCCGGGGCACTTTTTGAACTTTTAAAAAAATTTAAAGATAAAAGTATAAATCTTTTAAAAATAGAAAGCAGACCGAATAAAGACGATACTTTCAATACATGGTTCTATATAGATTTTGAAGGGCATATTGATGATGAAAATGTAAAAAGTCTGATTGAATCTGAACATATGCTGTGGCTAGGCAGTTATTTGAGGGATTGCTGATTTAAGTGAAAAGTCAACAGTGAACAGTGAAAAGTAAAAAATGAACAATGGAGAATGGAGAATGTAGAATTAAAAACTTTAACAATCTTAATAATAAATACACAAATAACAAATTACAATATTACATATATATCGCTTTATGCTTTTAGCTTTATAAAAGGAGAGTTAATGTTTGAGAGATTAAAAGATTTAAAAACATACGAGGCGGGGAAGCCGATAGAACTTGTAGTGAGGGAATACGGTATAAAACCCGAAGAGATTATTAAATTAGCAAGTAATGAAAACCCATACGGACCTTCTCCAAAAGCCGTTAATAAAATAATCGAAATTGCAACACAGATGCACAGATACCCTGATGACTCTTTTTTTGAACTTAAAGACGCTTTGAGTGCAAAATTTGATGTTGAGAGTGCAAATATAATTATAGGCGCGGGAAGTGATCAGATACTTGAATTTGCAATTCATGCTATTCAGCCCGAAAAAGTTTTAATGGCCGGAATAACGTTTGCAATGTATGAAATTTATTCAAAACAAGTTGGTGCAGATATTCTAAAAACGGAAAGTGCGACTCATGATCCGGATGAATTTTATGAAATATATAAAAAAGAAAAACCGGAAATCATATTTTTGTGTATTCCTAACAATCCATTGGGGGAATGTGTGGATGCGAAAGAAGTATATGATTTTATAGATAAAATCGATTCTGAAACTCTTGTTATTATTGACGGTGCGTATCAGGAATTTGCTTTGCATAAGAATAAAGAAAAAGAAATAAGACCGAAAGATGTTTTAAAATATTCCAATGTATTATATACGGGCACATTCAGTAAAGTATACGGGCTTGGAGGTATGAGGGTCGGTTACGGGATTGCAAATAAAAACATCATAAACAATCTGCATAAACTGAGACCCCCTTTTAATATAACCACATTAAGTCTGGCGGCGGCGATAGAGGCATTAAAAGATGAAGGGTTTGTAAACAGGTGTATTTCTTCAAATTTTAAAGAAATGCAAAAATATGTAAATTTTGCAAATGAAAACGCTCTGAAATACATAGACAGCTATACCAATTTTATTGTTTTGTATATAAAAAACTCCACACAAATTGCTGAAAAACTCTTAAAAAAAGGTATAATTGTAAGAAATATGGCAAGCTACGGGTTTGATGCGTTAAGAATCACTATCGGCAGGCCGGAAGAAAATGATAAATTGTTAAATACTTTAAAAGGTTTGATTAATTGAATTTTGAAGAACTGTTCAGACAGATAATCACTTTTGCCAAAACATTAAATAAAAAGCAAAAGACAGTTATTATAGCATCGCTAGTTGTTTTAATAGCCGTAATTTCTTTTTTGATAGTTTTTAATTCTTCGGGAACCAAACAAAAAGACGGTTATGCTATTCTTTTTGACAATCTTTCTTCAAAAGACGCAGCTCTTATTGTTCAGTATCTTGAAAAAAAACAGATACCTTATACAATTCCGCAGGACGGAGTGATAGAGGTGCCTAAAAATGTTGTCCAAAAAGCAAGAATAGATGTGGCGGCCCAAGGTTTGCCTAAAAGCAGTAAAGTGGGATTTGAACTTTTTGATAAAAACAGTTTCGGTGTTACCGATTTTGAGCAAAAAATTAAATATTTGAGGGCATTGGAAGGAGAACTTGGAACTACTATCGAATCCCTTGATTCCGTGGACAAAGCAACGGTGAACATTGCTATTCCGAAAGAAAGCGTATTTGTCGAAAAACAGACTCTTCCGACAGCTTCGGTGGTAATAAAATTAAAACCGAATATGATTTTGTCGCCAAAACAGATACGGGGGGTAAAATATCTGGTTGCCGCCGCAGTTCCGAAACTGAAACCGGAAAATGTTAAAATTGTAGATCAGTATGGCAATTTATTGGGTGAAAATGACGGTTTAACTCAAAATAATGAGCTTTTAAAAACAGAAATAACATATAAAAAAAGAATGGAAAAAGCTCTTGAAGATAAAATAGTTTCCATTTTAGCCCCGGTGATCGGAGGGACAAATAAAGTTGTGGCAAAAGTAAATCTTGATATTGATTTTTCGGAAATCAAGTCCAAATCCACAATTTATTCCCCGGACAATGTAGTCAGAAGCGAACAGACACTAGAAGAGAGCAGAACGGGCTATAAACCAAAAACTGTGGGCGGAGTGCCGGGAGCGGTCAGTAATATTGGACCGGTGCAGGGTTTGAAAAATCAACAGATTCAGGACAAATATAATAAATCTCAGACAACTACCAATTATGAAATTTCCACAACGGTTAAGGACGTAAAAGAACCTTTTGCTAAAATAAAAAGGATTACGGCGGCTGTTGTAGTGGACGGACATTATAAAAAAGACAAAGATGGAAAAGAAAAATTTGTCCCTCTAACCAAAATTGAACTGGCCAACATTGAAAATCTTGTAAAAAACACAATAGGTTATGATACTAACAGGGGCGACAGTGTCAGTGTCAGCAGTTTTCAGTTTAATTCCATGGCGGCCGATGCCCAGCCGAATTCTAAAATAGGGAAAATTATGCAGACAGTTGAAGTGTATCTCGGACCGTTTAGCGGTGTATTGAAATATCTGTTTTTAATTATAGTTTTATTAGTGTTTTATAAGAAAGTAATTACGCCGTTTATGCAAAAGGCACTTGAAGTAAAAATTGAAGATGAGTCGGAAGAGTATCAAAAACAGGAAGTTCATATTGATGAAGACGAAGTGGAATCTACTTATGATAAAATTAAAGAATTGAAAGAAAAAGTGGAACAACAGCTTGGACTCAACAGCGATGTTAATGAAGAAGAGCTTAAATATGAAGTTCTTCTTGACAGAATTGTAAAAATGGCGGAAGATAAAACGGAAGAGCTTGCCCATGTTCTTGAAAATCTTATAAAAGAAGAAACGCATGAAGTATAAGGATATATAATGGCACTTTCAGCTCAACAGCAGGCTATTTTAGACGAATTGTCAATGCCTGAAAAAATTGCAATACTGCTTATACAGTTAGGGGAGGATTTAACCGCCCAGCTGTTTTCGTATATGGATGTTAATGCAATTACCGAAATATCCAAATATATTGCAACTGCAAAAGCTATTGATAAAGCTATTGCCGCAGCTGTTTTGGAAGAATTTTATGTAATATTCCAGTCAAATCAGTATATTTCAAGCGGCGGGCTTGAATACGCAAAAGAGATTCTTTATAAAGCTCTTGGTCCCGAAGAGGCTAAAAAAGTGCTTGAAAAACTTTCTAAATCACTTCAAAGTGAGCAGAATTTCGGATTTTTATCAAAAGTTAAGCCTCAACAGCTTGCCGATTTTATTGTTAATGAACATCCTCAGACAATTGCTCTTATTTTAGCTCATATGGATCCGACCAGTGCAGCTGAAACACTCAGTTATTTTCCTGATGAAATAAGGGCGGAGGTATTGATTAGAATGAGTAACCTTGGGGATATATCTCCTCAGGTTATTAAAAAGGTAAGCGCTATACTTGAAACTAAACTTGAAGCATTGACAGGGTATAAAGTTGAAATCGGAGGAGTGAGGTTTGTGGCTGAAATATTCAACCGTCTGGGACAAAAAGCGGCTAAATCCACACTGAAATTCATCGAACAGGTTAATAACGAACTAGCCGAAGAAATTAAAGAGAAAATGTTTACATTTGAGGATATTCTTAAACTTGACAATAATGCAATAAGGGAAATATTAAAAGATGCCGATAAAAACCAGTTGATGATTGCCTTAAAAGGTGCTCCGGAAGAATTGAAAGAAAAATTTCTTGCAAATATGTCTCAGCGTGCGGCGGCAGCTTTTGAAGAAGAAATGCAGTTTTTAGGTCCTGTTAAAGTCAAAGACGTTGAAGCTGCACAAAGAAGTATTGTTGAAATAGTTCAGAAACTTGCAGAAGAAGGTAAAGTATCAGTAGGAGCGGAGGAAGAAGTAATTGAGTAGAATAGTGAACGGAGAATCAGTGGACAGGCATATAATAAACCAGTATGCTTTTAAAAATTTTGACGACAATATATATGATTGTGTGCCGAAAGAAGAAACTGAATATTCTGAAAAACCGGATGCCATAAATGAGAATAAAGACGTTCAAAACAATATTAACAGTTCTCAAAACAGTGAAATTATCGAAAAATTACTTGAAAAAATAGAAGAACTCAGTAATAATATTGTAAATATTCAAACAAATTTCGAACATCAGATGAATGAGTGTAAAAAACAGATAGAAATAGAAAAAACCAAAGCTTTTGAAGAAGGATACAGCAAAGGGAAAGCCGAAGCCGATGCGAATATTTCAAAAGAGCTTGAAGGTAAAATTCAGCTTTTGGAACAGTCTATAAAAAAAGTTGACAGTATCAATGAACAGTTTGAGGAAAAAATTCTTTCAATTGAAAAAGAGCTTGTTTCCGTTGCATTGGATATAGCAAAAGAAGTTATTCAAAAAGAAGTGAGTGAAAATTCAAAAGAAATAGCGCACAATCTTGCAAAAGCGCTTATGGACGATATAAAAGATGCCACTAAGATACAGATAAAAGTTAATCCGAAAGACGCCAAATATTTAAAAGAGCAGGATTTTAAGAATGTGGAAATTATTGAAGATGAGGCCGTTAAGGAGGGCGGAGTGGTTATAATCAGCGATATAGGCAATATAGATGCACAGATTTTGCAAAGATTTAAAGCTGTAAAAGAAGCAATTTTAGAAGGTAACGAATGATTGATGTAAAAAATAAAAACATTGTAGAGCTTGAAACAGTTGCAAAAGATATTAGAAACAGAATTTTGGAAGTTGTTTCCAAAAACGGAGGTCATTTAAGTTCCACACTCGGAGCCGTGGAGCTGATAATAGGAATGCATTATGTGTTTGATGTGGAAAAAGACCCGTTTATTTTTGATGTTTCGCATCAGGCTTATGCCCATAAACTGTTGACTGACAGATGGGAAAATTTTGAAACGCTCAGGCAGTTTGGGGGTCTCAGCGGATATACAAAGCCAGTAGAAAGCAAATATGATTATTTTAGTGCGGGGCATTCATCCACTTCTATTTCGGTGGCCGTCGGAGCCGCAAAAGCCATAAAACTTAAAAACGAAAGCCGAATACCGGTTGTGTTAATCGGAGACGGTGCCATGAGTGCCGGAATGGTATATGAAGCTTTGAATGAACTTGGTTTCAGAAAATATCCTGTAGTAATTATTCTTAACGACAATGAAATGAGTATAGGTAGACCTATAGGGGCATTAAGTAAATATTTAACACGTCTTAAAGCCGGAAAATTTTATCAGGGATTTAAGAATAAATTTAAAAAATTTCTTGATTCCGCTCCGAAAGACATTAAATATATGGCGAAAAAATTTGAAGAAATGTTTAGTGTCCATGGCGTTTTTTTTGAAGAAATGGGTCTTGAATATATAGGGCCTATTGACGGTAACAATATTGAAGAAGTGATTCAGACTCTTGAAATTGCAAAAAATCTTAAAAAACCGGTTATTGTTCACGCAAAAACCGTGAAAGGTAAAGGATATAAACAGGCCGAAGGGTATTTTGAACATTGGCACGGTGTAGGTCCTTTTGATATAAAAACAGGCAAATCTCTCAAAAAATCTTCTCTTAGTGCTACACAGGTTTTTTCGCAGAAGCTGTTGGAACTTGCCGAAAAAGATGAAAAAATAGTGGGGGTTACAGCGGCAATGCCAAGCGGAACCGGTATGAAAGATCTTATGGAAAAATTTCCGGAAAGATTTTGGGATGTCGGTATAGCCGAACAGCACAGTGTAACTTCCATGGCGGCTTTGGCAAAAGAAGGTTTTAAACCTTTTGTGGCATTGTATTCTACATTTTTGCAAAGAGGTTATGATCAGATAATTCATGATGTGTGCCTTGATAATTATCCTGTAAGGTTTGCAATAGACAGAGCCGGAATAGTAGGGGCTGACGGAGAAACACACCAGGGGGTGTTTGATATCGGATATTTGAGAATTTTGCCGAACATTACCATATTTGCCCCGAGAGATTTTGCCACACTGAGAAAAGCTGTTGAGTTTGCTACCGGATTTGATGTGGGGCCGTCCGCTTTTAGGTATCCAAGAGGTGCTTTTTGTTTGGATGAAGGTATTTTTAGAGCAACGGATTTTGAATTTGGTAAAGCTGAAATGTTAATAGAAGATGACAAAATTATGCTTTTAGGCTATGGAAACGGTGTTGGGAAAGCTTATATGGTTCGTAAATTTCTGCAAAAAAAAGGAATCTCAGCCGGAATTGCAGATTTAAGATTTGTTAAACCTTTTGATAAAGAATTTTTAAAATCATTAAAGGCAAATAAATGGTTTGTTTTCAGTGAGAATTCCAAAGCCGGCGGTATAGGCGAAATGCTTAGTGAATTTGTGATTGAAGAAGACTTAAATGTAACTGTTACAAGTTATGAGTATCCGGATAAATTTATACCTCACGGTAATAATAATGAACTTGAAAAGCTACTGGGTCTTGATGCGTATTCAATTGCTGAAAATATAGCAGAGTTAAATAGTTAATCTCGTTTAACTTAAACTGTCAGTAAAAAACGCTAAAATCCACTGACATTTTTGATTTTAAGTTTCAGAAAGTCCGATTTTCGGGGTTTTTAGAAGTAATGGTACCGAAGGTGGGACTCGAACCCACATGGGCAAAGCCCACCGGATTTTGAGTCCGGCGCGTCTACCAGTTCCGCCACTTCGGCACAGGATGAAATTATATCTAAATAAAAATATTTTTCAATATTAAAAGAGAATGTTCGAAAAAAAACTGAAAAAAAGCTTTATTCTGAAAAGAGTAATGTTAAAAACCAAGAAAAGAATAAATTTTTTTAAATGAAAAATATAAAACAAAAAAACAACGAGCAATCTAGCTA
>Ga0256837_1001372_pt1 | contig 16845 bp, 24 predicted proteins | sample 4562384metaG_FD_185976 | JGI IMG/M metagenome (GOLD analysis project Ga0256837, IMG submission 185976) | Hydrothermal vent microbial communities from Guaymas Basin, Mexico - 4561-384 | ecosystem: Environmental > Aquatic > Marine > Hydrothermal vents | place: Mexico: Guaymas Basin | collected...
CAGCTCTATCAAGCCGGCCAGATAAGGGAACCGATAGACGATGCCAAGTTGAAGAAGATACTGGCCCAGATTGACGCGAGGACGAGAAGGGAGTTCAGGATTAAGTGGTAGCGGACGGTGCATTGATGGACGCGCGGGAGATAGTGAAGATTCTCGACGAAAAGGGAGAGGTCAGTCTCGACACCTGGAAGGTCGTCTCCGTGAGGAAAAACGAGGACGGCACGGCGGACGTCCTCTACAAGAACCGGCACGTGGGTAGTGAGGAGAACCCCGTTTTCCTCTGGATTTACGCCAACATAGTTGAGGACGACTGGGACGTCCGGGTTTTGGAGAGGATAACCTTCCAGAAGGAGGACCTGCTCTGGCTGTTGAAGTTCGTCTTTCCAAAAGTTAAGGTTTATAAGGGGCTTGCAAAATAGCCCGCCGGCCGGGGGTGTTTGAGTGAGCGGGAAGAGAGTGTGTCCCGTCTGTGGCTCTACCGAGTTCATCTACGACCCCAGCAGGGGTGAAATAGTCTGTAAGGTTTGCGGTTACGTCATCGAGGAAAACGTCGTCGATGAGGGTCCCGAGTGGAGAGCCTTTGACCCCAGCCAGAGGGAGAAGAGGGCGCGCGTTGGAGCGCCGGAGAGCATACTCCTCCACGATAAGGGTCTCTCGACCGACATAGGAATAGACCGTTCCCTCACCGGCTTGATGAGGGAGAAGATGTACCGCCTCAGGAAGTGGCAGAGCCGCTTAAGGGTCAGCGACGCCGCCGAGAGGAACTTAGCTTTCGCGCTCAGCGAGCTCGACAGGATAGCGAGCCAGCTCAAGCTCCCGAGGCACGTGGAGGAAGAGGCAGCAAGGCTCTACAGAGAAGCAGTGAGAAAGGGCCTCATAAGGGGTCGCTCGATAGAGGCCGTCATAGCGGCCTGCGTTTATGCAGCCTGCCGACTTTTAAAGGTTCCCAGAACGCTCGACGAGATAGCCGACATATCGCGCGTTGACAAGAAGGAAATCGGAAGGAGCTTCCGCTTCATAGCGAGGCACCTCAACCTCACCCCGAAGAAGCTCTTCGTTAAACCGACCGATTACGTGAACAAGTTCGCCGACGAGCTCGGACTGAGCGAGAAGGTGAGGCGGAGAGCAATCCAGATACTCGAGGAGGCCTACGAGAAGGGCCTCACGAGCGGAAAGAGCCCGGCCGGCCTGGTCGCGGCGGCGCTCTACATAGCGGGACTGCTCGAAGGGGAGAAAAGGACGCAGAGGGAGGTTGCGGAGGTCGCTCGCGTCACAGAGGTCACGGTAAGGAACCGCTACAAGGAGCTCGTTGACAAGCTGAACCTCAAGATACCGCTTTAGCGGAACCAGCTCTCGAGCGTTCTCTGTTTTCCTGCCTTTACTGCTTTCTTCAGCCTTTCGAGGCCGTTCTTAACGCGCTCCTCGCTGAAGTCGTGCTCATCGCAGAGAAATCTTAGGATTCCTTCCTCGTCAGGCTCGCGCCACTTGAGCTCATACTCATCCGTGACCGGCGGATTCAGGAAAAACTCCTTTATCGCGTACAAATCAACGTCACTCTCCTTCTGGTACTTCTTCAGAGGGTCCTTCGAGCGCTTGACTATCGTCAGGGCCTTCTTGGGTCCGATTCCCTTGATTCCACCCGGGTTGTAATCTGTTCCAACGAGAATTGCCAGCTCAATGAGCTTCTCCCTGTCTACGCCAAGCTCTTTGAGAACCTCTTCGAGAATTATCAGCTCTGGCTTAACCTCAACGTAGACGTTCTTGCCAGGGAGCTTTCTCCTTCCGGTTATCGTGAGGTTCCTGACGAGCCTCGGTGCCCCGAAGAGAAGGCTGTCGTAGTCCTGGCTCGCGGAGGCGTAGACATCCTTCTTGGAGGCCATATAGGCAGCTTGGGCCTCGCCCTCGCTCGGGGCCTGGACGACGGGGACGCCCATCAGCTCAAGCAGTTTCTTGGCGTCCTCTATGAGGGTCTGGTTGAGCCTCGTCGCCCTCATCGCGTACTTCTTGGCCTCCTCTATGTCGCCCCTCTCAAGGGCCTCATGCCACTTCTCCTCGGCCTCCTCTCTGGCTTCACGCCTCTTCTCAAGCTCTCTCCTCTTGAAAGCAGGTGGCTCACCATCGAAAACGTAGGCAGGCTTTATGCCGGCCTCCATCAGGTTAATCGTCCTGTAGAAGAACCCGCTCAGGTGAGAAGTTATCCTGCCCTTCGAATCCATTAGGGGCGTCCCGTCGCGCTGTCTTATGGTCGAGAGGAACTGGTACATGGCGTTGAATGCATCTATAGCCACTTTCTTCCCGTAAAGCCTCTCCAGCTCGATTTCATTCCTTGGAATCAGCTCGCCGATTTGGACTCCCACCTTCACCACCAAAGAAAAGTGGGGAAAGGAGTATTTAGGGTTTGCCTCGGCCTACCGGGTTATCATCACATCTCAGGGAGGGGAAGGGTCGTCATCGGCTAAACTTTCTTGATTCCATGGGTGATGAGGAACTCCTCGTGCCTTGTTCTCCTCTGCCTCTCCTGCACATAAATCCAGCCCATCACAAATATCAGGGCTGCCATCCCAAAGAGGGTCTGCCAGCCGAGCTGGTTGTAGTCTAGGGTTATTATAATCTTCCTTACCATCGCCAGAACGCCGAGCTCGACGACGTTCCTCATGCTGACGTGGTGCTCCTTGACGTACATGGTGAGCAGTTCGAAGATTTCAAGGAAGATTACAACGAGAACTATCTGGTGCAGGATTTCCTCGATGTTGAAGGCGTGGAAGCTCTCGGTGATTAGGTTGAACATCAGGTAAACGACGTAACCCATAGTTATGGTTGCAAGGCCTATGACAACCATGTCAAAGAGCACGCTGAGCCACTTCAGGAGGAGGTTCTCAACGATGCCGACGTCATGGTGCTTCCTTCCCATTTACACACCCAACCAATCCTAGGCCCATTCGCTAAAAACTTTTCGGCAAACCTAAGGGTTCTTTGAAAGCCTAAGAAATCCCCGCCGAGAATTTTGAAACATCAGTTGGGAACTTCAGGTGTTTTAACGTCCGTCGAGTCTGATATCGGCAAAAAGAGAAGGGAAAGGTTTTAACTGCCTTTTACAGACGTAAACGTGTAAATGTCATCCGAGGTGATAAAAATGGTTGACCCGAACATCGAAGCCCTTTTCAGGCCGAAGAGCATCGCCGTGATAGGCGCCTCCGAGAAGCCGGGTAAGATAGGGTACGCGATTATGAAGAACCTCGTGGAGTACGGCTACGAGGGCAAAATATACCCCGTCAACATCAAGGGCGTTGAGATTAAGATTGGCAACCGCGTTTTCAAGTCCTACAAGAGCATTCTTGAGGTTCCCGACGAGGTTGACATGGCCGTTATAGTCGTTCCTGCCAAGTTCGTCCCGCAGGTCGTTGAGGAGTGCGGAAAGAAGGGTGTCAAGGTTCTCCCGATTATAAGTTCCGGTTTCGGCGAGCTCGGAGAGGAGGGCAAGAAAATTGAGCAGCAGCTCGTTGAGACCGCCAGGAAGTACGGCATGAGAATCCTCGGCCCGAACATCTTCGGCGTCGTCTACACGCCCGAGAAGCTCAACGCCACCTTCGGACCGACCGACGTCCTTCCGGGTCCGCTCGCGCTCATCAGCCAGAGCGGAGCGCTTGGAATAGCCCTCATGGGCTGGACTATCCTTGAGAAGGTCGGCCTCTCAGCTGTCGTTAGCGTTGGAAACAAGAGCGACATAGACGATGCCGATTTACTTGAGTTCTTCAAGGAGGATGAGAACACCAAGGCCATACTCATCTACATGGAGGGCGTCAAGGACGGAAGAAAGTTCATGGAAACCGCGAAGGAGGTCAGCAAGGTCAAGCCGATAGTCATCATCAAGGCCGGAAGGAGCGAGCGCGGTGCCAAGGCTGCAGCTTCCCACACCGGCTCACTCGCGGGAAGCGACAAGGTTTATGATGCAGCGTTCAAGCAGGCGGGAATAATAAGGGCCTACACAATCGGCGAGGCCTTCGACTACGCGAGAACCCTCAGCAACCTCCCCGAGCCCGAGGGAGAGAACCTCGTCATACTAACCAACGGCGGTGGAATAGGCGTCATGGCCACAGATGCAGCTGAGGAAGCCGGTCTGCACCTCTACGACAACCTTGAGGAGCTCAAGGTCTTCGCCAACCACATGCCTCCCTTCGGTTCCTACAAGAACCCGGTTGACCTGACCGGCATGGCCGGGGCGGAGAGCTATGAGGGAGCCATTAGAGACGCCCTCGCACACCCGGAGATGCACAGTATAGCGGTCCTCTACTGCCAGACTGCAGTTCTTGACCCGAGGGATTTGGCAGACATAGTCATCCGCGAGTACAACGCCAGCGGAAGGAAGAAGCCCCTCGTCGTTGCCATCGTCGGCGGAATCGAGGCCAAGGAAGCAATTGACAGGCTCAACGAGGAGGGCATACCTGCCTACCCCGAGCCCGAGCGCGCTATCAAGGCCCTCGCGGCGCTCTACCGCTGGAGCAGGTGGAAGGCCAAGCAGGGGTGATTTTTTACCCTCTTCATTTCAACTTTACTACAAAAAGTTTTTAGGAGCCTCAGTGCAATTTCTCAGGGGGATTGCATGAAGTCCGGTCCTCTCATACTCGGCGCCGTTCTCGTTCTCGCGGGCCTGCTTCTGGCCACATGGGACTACACTTCCGGAACGACTGCGGGCTGTTCGGTGAGCCCCGCAACAACGGTCATGGAGGTAAAAATCATAAACGTAACCAACGGTGGATTCGTCGGGGGTTATGTCCTGGCCGTTGGGCTTCCCCTTGACAGGCCGAACGTAACTGTGTTAGACCCTGAATCGGGGTGTTCTGATGTCTACGTGCGGAGGAACGGGCTCTACTATCCGCTTAACCTGACCTGCCCCTTTGAGATGCTCAGGATTAAGGAGCTGGGAAACGGAACTGCAAGGGTTTACTGGCAGAATCCGTACACGGCTATTGCCTGTGATGTCCCTGAGTTCGTGCCAACCCCCAGGGGCTTTCTGTACGTTACCACGACCGAATACCCCGTGGGGAGGGGTTTCCATCTCGAAATAACTAAACCCAAGGGCGTCCTCGAAGTTATTGGGCAGGAGAACTTCACCGTGGTTCTGGGAAATGAGTTGGTGGAGTTTCCTTCAATTGACGATGAAATACCCGGAACACCCGTTTCGCTTGAAATTAAGGAAGTTCTCAACGGGTCCAGCGTTCTCATCAGGGTTAACGTCAGGTCCAACGGCACCACGAAATGGTACTTTCACAGGGTCCCCGCTGATAACTCAGCCTCCGTGAGGATTGAGAAGGGTTTTCTGTTTGCCTCGCTGGCCCTCTACGATGGTGGTAGCTCTGAGCAATGCGAAACCAGGCACTCCATTGGATGGAGGGGTGCATTCCTCGTAATGGTCGGGGTATCAATGTTCCTGATTGGGAGGAGGGAACGATGAAAGGCAGGACGTTGAAGGAAATGGGGGCAATCGTTTTTCTCCTGGGCACACTGCTTGTATTGACGTATCACGTTCCCAACTGCTCGGGTATAGCCTGTCGGGCGGTCTTTCCCGTACTCGAGCTTTCGAGTTATCACATAAAAAACGGGGAGGACGTGCATGCTTACGTCCTTGCCTTTGAGGGCCCCTGTGACAAGGACGTCTACGAGGTAATTTCCGAGAACGGCCATGTCTTGTTCCGCAGGGAGGGTTCTATCTACGTTGCGGATACTATGCGGTACTTTGACGTTTTTTACGTTCCCGGATGCAGGGGAAACCTGACGCTCCACGCGGTTGGCACGTACTTTTCGAACGTTGCCCCTCCAAACCTCACTTACGATGGCAATTACTTCGTCTTCCTTGATAACTACTCCCTCGGGCTCAGTGCGTTTTACATCGAGACTTCCGGGCTGATAGGAGCCAACGTTAGCGACTGGTTCAACATCTTCTACGTCCCCGCATTCAACGAAGTGAAAGCAAGCTACGCCAATGGAACACTCCAAACGGATGATATTCTCTATTCCCGCACCCTCGCCGGAATCCGGGTGTTTTCAGGAGCAAAGGTCTCCAGTTTCGTGGTCTACGATGACCCGGACGCGTACTTTGAGTTCAAGAACTGCACCGAGCACTACCGGGAAATTGTTGAGGCCTGCAGGGCCAGCGGCTCCCCGGAGTACCAGCTTCCCCTTGGGCTCGGCCTCATGCTCGCGGGCATCGCCCTCTTCACCTACGGGATGAAGTTTTAAGTCCATTCTCCCATTTTCATTTGGTGATGACCTTGATCATAGCGCTCATCAGTGACATCCACTCGAACTTTGAAGCCCTCGAAGCCGTGTGGGAGGAGATAGATTACGCCGATGCGATTCTCTGCATGGGTGACCTGGTCGGCTACGGGGCAAGCCCAAACGAGGTCGTTGAGTTTGTGCGGAAGCAAATGGAGAAAAGAACCTTTCTCTGCGTCAGAGGAAACCACGACAACGCCATAGCCTTCGGCGCGGACTGGAGCTTCAACCCCTACGCGAGGCAGGCCGTAAGGTGGCACCAGCGCGTCATGACAGTCGAGAACCTTGAGTTCCTCAGGCGACTTCCAGTGAGGCAAATCTTCACTGACGACACGGGTAGGAGTTACCTCCTCATCCACGGCTCGCCGAGGGCGCCCCTCGACGAGTACCTCTTCCCCTGGCTTCCAGAGAGTGAGTTTAAAGCAGTTCTGAGCTACGTCCGCCAGGATGACCTGCTTCTCGGCCACACCCACGTGCCGATGCTGAAGGAAATCGAAGGGAGGAGGATAATAAATCCTGGCTCCGTCGGCCAGCCGAGGGATGGGGACTGGCGGGCAAGCTACGCGCTGATGGACACGGAAACGGGAGAAGTGACCTTTCACCGGGTCGAATACGACGTTGAAGAGAGCGCGAGGAAGATAATAGAGGCAGGATTGCCAAGGTTTTTAGCGGACAGGCTCTTCGAGGGCCTCTAGTCCCTTTTCTTTAGACCGCCCTCAAGGGTTCCCCTCGGTCTCGGGGAGGTTGCCTTCGGAAGGCGTTTGAGCTTGGAGCGGACGGCGAGCTTGTTGGTGTCTATTATTATGACCTCTCCGATGCTCTTCACGGCGCTTATTGGAATTAGGAGAAGGCCCTCGTGGTCGGTAACGAACTCGCTCGTGTCGAGGTCCTCGTCGGGCTCGGCGACGATTACAAGGATTTCACCGGTCTCCTCGTCAAAACTGAGGTCGTAGACCCACCCGAGTCTTATTCCAGTGTCAGTTATGAGCTCAACATCCCTAAGCTTGGATGCCATTATCTTGACCATCTCCGCCACCTCTGGGATTAATCGTGTAACCTCTTGGGGATTAACGTATAAAACCTTTTTCCAAGGGAATCCAAAAACGGGAAGGGAATCAAGCCTTCTTGGCCTGCAACTCCTGCGCCCTCTTGGCGAGCTCCCCGAGCTGGGCCTCAAGCTTCTTCAGAGCCTCCTGAGTCTTCGCGATTGCCTCGTCGTACTCCTTTATGCGCTCCTCGAGATACTCGATGGCGCTATCGAGGTTCTTCTCGACGGCGTAGCCGGCTCCAACGCTCACAATCGCGTTCTCCTTGTCGGTTATCCTGCCCTTGAGGAAGGAACCGGCCCCAATCGGAACGAGGATTTCAACCTCTCCCTCGGTCTTCTTGAGCTCCTCCAGTGTCTCCTTGACGGCCTTGAACTCGTCCCTTCCAAGGGTGAGGAGCTCAAGGTTCTGGGCCAGCAACTGGGCCTGCGCCTGCAGGAGCTGATACTCGTAAGCGAGCTTCTCCATCTCCTTCTCAACCATCGCTACCACCGGAGAAACTACGGAGGGAGGCTTTTAAGGTTTGGGTTAAAAGAAAGGGAAAATCAGCCAAGGATTTCCTCAGCGATTCTCTCGGCAATCTCCCTGAGCGCTTTGCTCGCCGGGCTGTCGGGGAAGGCCTCAACGACGGGTTTAAGCATCGCCATGCTCTTCGGAATTGCCCTGTCGTAGGGGACCTCGCCTATAACCGGAATCCCTTCGGCCTCGGCCCAGTCCCTCAGGGCGGTAAAGCCAGGGTTCAGGTCAGCCTTGTTGATTATCAAGTAAGCCGGCTGTCTGAAGTGCTGGACGACCTTGTAGGCACGCTGAACGTCGCTGAGCGAGGCCGGCGTCGGCTCGGCAATCAGTATCGTCAAGTCAGCCCCGCCTATGCTCGCTATCACCTGACAGCCGATTCCCGCCGCTGAATCAACAATCATGTGCTCTAGGTTGAGCTCGTCCATCAGCCTCTTCGCCCACTCCTTCTCCTCGGTGACGAGCTTACCGCTCTCAGGCCTGCCGACATCGAGCTGGGCCGAGATTATCGGGAAGCCGTACTTGGTGGTTGCCTTCCTGATGAGTCCAGAGCGGGCCTGCTCAAGGGTTATAGTGCCTGGAACGGGGCAAACTAAACCGCAGACGTTGCATCCCTCGCAGGTGAGCTCGTTGACGACGTAGTTGCCGTCCTCGTCGATGTAGATGCTCTCGTAGGGACAGCGCTCGTAGCAGATTCCACAGCGGACGCAGGTCTCGGTATTTATCCTGGCAACCTTAGCCCCGATGTGCTCCCTCTCCTCCTCCCACTCCTCAACGCCGAGGAGAAGGCCGAGGTTCGGGGCTTCGGCATCTGCATCGACAGCGATGAGTTTATACTTATCCTTCAGGAGGTAGAGGAGCGAGGCCGTTATCGTGCTCTTCCCGACGCCACCCTTACCGCTCGCAATCGCCACTTGCATCACTCACCACCCCCCAGGAACTCGGCAACCCTCTCGGCCAGTTCGCGGAAGATTTTCGCCTCGGGAACGTCCTCAAGGACGATGGGTTTTCCGCTTACGTAGCTCCTGACGATGTTCTCGCTGTAGGGAATCTCTGCCACAACATCTGCACCGTACTTCTCCGCTATCTCTCTCACCTTCCCAATGTCGCCCAAATCAGCCCTGTTGACAACGACCCACGTCTTAAGGCCCATCAGCTTCCCGAGCTGGAGAATGAGCTCGGTGTCGTGGATTCCCAGTGGGGTCGGCTCGGTGACCGCTATGAGGAGCCTTGACCCTTCAATCGCCTTCGAGACGGTGTTGCCGGTTCCCGCTGCAGTGTCAACCATCAGGAGCTCGTAGTCGAGGTTTCTCGCGCGTTTCTTCGCCTCAACGACGAGGGGCATCGAGCGCTCTTCACCTTCCCTAAGCTTCCCCGTGACGAGGGTGAATCCGTAGGGCGTTTCGGTCACATAGGTGTGGCCGATGACGCGGAAGGCTTCCAGAATCGCCCCCGGAACGGGACAGACTATCTCACAGGCCCGACAGCCCGAACAGAGGTTCGGCATGAGGAAGGGCGTCCCGTCCTTCAGGGTTATTATCGCGTGCTCTTCACAGACTTCTGCACACTTCCTGCACTTGGTGCACTTCGAGTAGTCGAACTTCGGCATGAACTGGTTCACCGGCTCTTCCCTGGCCAGCTCAACGCCGAGGAGCAGGTGGTCGTTCGGCGCCTCAACGTCCAAATCGGCTAAGACCAGCTTGAAGCGCCTTGCAAGCTCGACCGCGAGGTTAATCGCGACAGTTGACTTTCCGGTTCCTCCCTTTCCACCGCTCACGGCTATCTGCAAGCTCTCACCTCCAGAAATTAGGGAAGCCGAATTCCTTTTAAGCTTTGTGCATAATCACGAAAGTCGCGAAAAGTTTTTATTCACTTAAGGTTATTAAAATTCGGTGATGGGTATGAAGAGCGTCGTTAGGATAGAGAAAAAGAAGGCCGAAGTTTATAGGGCACTGATTCCGCTCGTCCCGAGGGACTTCAAGGACGACCTAAAACTCATTGCGAGCCACGCCGAGAGAAACGCAGAGCTTCTCGAAGGCGTTAAGTTGCCTGCAGACACGAGGGGACTGAAGGAAATCAATGTTGCCCTTGAGTTCCTTGAGAAGGCCCTCGCAGACCCCGAAGCGACCGTTGAGGACTACTACCGCTACGCCATCGACGCAGAGGAAGCGACGGCAAAGCTTTACTCGGAGCTGAGCATGAGAGCCAAATCAGAAAAGGCAAGGAGGCTCTTCCGCTGGCTGGCCGAGATAAGCAGGGAGCACGCCGAAATCCTGAGGAGGCACCTCGAGATGTGGGAGTTCATGCAGGAGAACATTGAGGAGAAAGAAATTCCAGAAGATTTAATCGAGCAGTGGTTCGAGGACATCGACCTGTGATTAGGCTCCCCTAAATCTTTTTAAAGTGCCCATCGAGCTTTCAGCGGTGGTGCTCATGAAGAGGTGCCTCAAGGTCGCGTTCGGAATGGAGGACGATGAACACTTGATAGACGCACACTACGGCGACTCCGAGTTCTTCGCAATCTACGAGGTCTGCGAAGATGGAAGCGTGAGGCTCATCGAAAAGAGGCCGAACAAAGCCAAGGACTTCGAAGAGGAAGAGGACGAGGGGCACGGCGACCCGAGGAAGTTTAAAGCTGTGATTAGCCAGCTCCTCGACGTTGACGTTCTTGCCGCGTTCAGAATGGGGCCGAACTTCCTGAGGATTCGCGACAAGACCAACAAGGTAGCCTTCTTCACGAGGACGAGGGATTTAAAGCTCGCCCTGCAGAGGCTCATTGAGAACTTCGACGACCTCTACAGCCAAGTGCAGGCGAAGAAGGCCGAAAAGCCCCCAATCGAGGAGTGAGTCATGCACTTCTGGGGCATAGAGCCAAAGGTGGCGCTTTCCGCTTTTTCCTATGCGCTCCTCGCCTTTTGCCTGAACTCCGCCCTCGGGCTCCAGACTCTTAGATTGCCGGGGGTTGGGACAATTCTCGTTATCGTCGGAGTTGCACTGTGGCTCGTCTGCTACCTTCAGGTTTCAGGAGCTTACAGAGAAGGTAAACTGCTGACGGAAGGCTGTTATTCCCGCGTTAGGCACCCGATATACTCAATCTGGGGCCTCCTGACAATCCCCGGATTCTCCCTCGCCATCGGGGGCTTCATGCTGGGCCTGCCAGCGATTTACTGGTTCGCGGTAGTGAGGTTTATAGGCGATGAAGAGAAGACCCTTGAGGGGCGGTTTGGAGATGAGTGGCGGGAATACGCGAGGAGAACGCCCCGGTTCCTACCGAGGCTTTGAACTCCTACCGGTTCACCTCTACGTTCTCGTTCATCTGAAGAAAGCGGGAGTTGACTACGCCAAGATGATGGCGAAGGTGAGCGGTTTACCCCTTGAGCTCATCGAAGATGTGATAAACGACCTTCTCGAGCTCGGATTGATTGAGCGCGACTCGGGGAGCGCGATAAAGAGAAGCAAGGCGCGCTTCAAGAAGGCCTTCGAGGTTCACAAGCACCACACCTACTACCGCCTCTCCCGCGAGGGCGAGCTCTTCGTCCGCTCGATTGACGAAAGGTGGCTCAAGAGGTACTTCAACGCCCTCTTTCCCGACGGCTGGAGGGTCGTTAACGCCCTTGCAGAAAGCAGGGACGTGAGGGAAGCGGGCAGAAAGGTTCAAATCGAAGATGAAACCCTTGAGGAGCTTAGGGTTCTCCGCTTCGTGACGGAAAAGGGCAGAAAAACGGAGTTCTTCAGGAGGCTGTGGGAATTTCTCCAGTGAAGGGACAACAAAAATAGACTAAAATCAGGAGCGGGTAACGTTCTCAACAGTGGCGTTCTGAATCGCAGTGGTGAGGACTTCGTAGGCGTCCCTGAGGGTGAAGTAAGCGTTCCTGACGAGTATCATGACGCGGTAGCTTCCGAGGCTCGCGAGGATGTTGCCTCCAGCAGAAACCTCAGTTGCCCTCTCCATGAAAGTCGTTGCGTTGGTGTAAAGCTCTATCGCCCTGGAAAGGGTGGTGTTGTCCACTCCAAGCTCAACTGCCTTCTGGTATGTGGCGTTGAACTCAGGGAGTAGAGCGTTGTAGTTCCTGTAGTAGAAGTACGTCAGCATCATTATTGTCGTTGGGGAAACCCCGCTCGTCCTCAATGAAACTGCACCGGCCTGTGGCACTGCCATCCCGAGGAGAAGCACTCCGAGTATTGCAAGGACCACCTTTCTCATGGTCTCACCCAAAATGTGCACATTCATTCAGAAATATAAATCTAACGGGCAGGGTTCAGGCAAATAATGAACAGTGGGTTCCAACGGCACGGAGCCATGAATGCATCAACTCACTCATGGCACTGAAATCACGTACTTCTTGTTTCCCTCCTCAAAGCCCCTGAAGGAGCCGAGCTTGAGGCCCAAGAGGGCCTTCTCTATATCGACGACCTTCATCGAAGCCAGATGGGTAACGCGCGTTCTCCTGAGGAACTCAGGCAAAAGCTGTCCCGTTGGCCCAGTCAGGACGAAGAGCTTCGCCCTCTTTGCCCTGTCGATGAGCATGTCGATGGTTCCGTTCACGAGACAGCTTGCGCTCGCTATCACAACGTCCATCTCGGGAAGCAGATGGTACTCGAGGGCATCGCTGAGCGTTTCCCTGTCCCATAGCTTCGGGTTTCTCTCGAAGACGTAGAGCTCATGTCCCCTTTCCCGAAGCTCCTTCGCCAGCGGTGGCATGTTACCGATTAGCGCAACCTTTCCGGCGTTCTCATGCAGGAGCTCCAGAACGTCAACGTCGTCGGCGTCGCTTAGGTCAATGTGGTACTGAGAAACCGCGTTTATAGCGGCGAGTCCAAGGGTTCTTTCAATGACGTTCGTGCTATCAGCCTTCTCGATAAACCTATCAAGGAAGGGCTCACCTATTGAGTTCGTGTAACGTTGGACCTCCTCTGGAAGGGTCATCGCAACACCGAGGGCCTTTCCTTTTTCTCCTTCAACGAGAACCCACGTGTAGGGTAGGGCGAAGCCGAAGTCAACCAGCTCAAGCCCATCGGTGAGCTTTAAGGCCTCCCGTTTAATCCTTCTCAACAGCATGCAACCACCTGACCATTCATAGAGGTTTAGCCTTATTAACCAATTCGTTAGGGTCGCCGAAAGGTTTATAAGTTTGTGCATATGCACAAAATAACAGAAGGAAGGAGGTGATGGGTATGAGGATTGCGATACCTACCAACGGGGGAGGACTGAACGATACCGTTGCTCCCGTCTTCGCGAGGGCGCCCGCGTTCCTCATAGTTGACGTTGACGAGAACGGAAACGTCGTGGGCGAGAAGGTCATCCAGAACCCTGCCATGAACGCCGCGGGAGGTGCGGGACCGCTCGCGGTTCAGACGCTCATCAACGAGGGGGTTGAGGCGATAGTCGCCCCGCAGGTCGGTCCGAACGCCCTTGGGGCCATTCAGGCCGCGGGCATAAAGCTCTACCAGGTCGCTCCTGGAACACCAGTCGAGGAGGCCATCAAGGCCGTTACCAGCGGAAGCGCCCCGAGCACCGCCACTCCGGCGCCGGCCTACGGACCGTATCCTGCCACCCCGGCAACTCCAGTGCCTCCAGCCACACCGGTCTATCCAGCTTACCCCGTCTATGGCTTCGGCTACGGTTGGGGAAGAGGCTGGGGCCGCGGCTGGGGAAGAGGACGCGGATGGGGCCGTGGATGGGGCAGAGGAGGAAGAGGCTGGGGAGCGAGGCTCGGTTACTGCCCCTGGACGGGCCAGCCAAGCAGGAGAACCCTCCGCTGGCTCTACGGCTGGTGGTGAAGTTTTCTTCTTTTGATTACTTTTGATTGTCTGGAGGTTTAAAGATGCCGCGAGGAATGGGGAGGGGCTACGGAAGGAGAGGTTACTACGGTAGAACCTTTTATCCGTTTGGGAGCTTCTACGGAATCCTCGACCTACTAATCCTGCTCGGGATACTCTACTTCCTGTTCAAGCTCTTCATAGTCGCCCTTCCGTACGCCCTCGGACTCGTCGTGTTGTTGCTCCTCCGCTCGTTCCTGAGGGGAAACCGTTTCTGGCTCTGTGGGCCTTTTTGAGCCTATGCAAAATTTTTTAAGTTCGGGTCACCTAAATCAGCCGGAGGTGGTGTGAATGAGGATTATTGTGTCCACGATAAACGGCGGACTCGATGACCGCGTTAACCAGGCCTTTGGAAGAACCCCAACCTTCACGATTGTCGACGTCGAGAATGGAGAGATAGTGAACGTCCAGGTCGTTCCGAACCCCGGCTACTCCCAGCCGAGGGGAGCGGGCGTTACCGCGGCGCAGTTCGCCATTGACCAGGGAGCTGATGCAGTAATAGCGGGCCAGTTCGGGCCGAATTCCTACGGTGTCCTCCAGGCGGCAGGCATAAGGATGTACTCAGCTCCCCCGACCATGACCGTCAGGGAAGCCGTTGAGGCGCTCCTCCGCGGTGAACTCCAGCCCGGAATCCAGGGAGGTGCAGGAATGGGTCCTGGCGGTGGCATGGGAATGGGCCGTGGCATGGGCAGAGGCATGGGCCGCGGTGGAGGAATGGGCAGGGGACGCGGTATGGGCCGCGGAAGGGGTGGCTGGTACTGAGCCCCGCCTTTTTTTCTGATTACCTTTCTCATCACCCCCGCAAGGGTTTTTAGAGCGTAACCTCAATCTATTCCGGTGGTCTCAATGTTGGGTATAGACCTCTCTGGGAAGCTTGCATTTACTACCGCATCAAGCAAGGGCATAGGCTTTGGCGTCGCGAGGGTTCTGGCAAAGGCTGGGGCGGATGTAATCCTCCTCTCGAGGAGTGAGGAAAACCTCAAAAAGGCGCAGGAAAAGATAAAGAGCGAAAGCGACGTCGAGGTGCACTACATAGTGGCAGACCTCACGAAGAGGGAAGACCTCGAGAGGACTGTTATGGAGCTCAAAAACATTGGAGACCCTGATATATTCTTCTTCTCGACGGGTGGGCCCAAGCCTGGCTACTTCATGGAGATGGACATGGCAGACTGGGAAAGCGCCGTTAGACTACTCCTTTATCCTGCGGTTTACCTCACCAAGGCCCTCATTCCCGCGATGGAAAGGAAGGGCTTTGGCAGGATAGTCTACTCCACCAGCGTTGCCATAAAAGAGCCGATTCCCAACATTGCCCTCAGCAACGTCGTCAGAATCTCGATGGCAGGCCTCGTGAGGACTCTCGCGAAGGAGCTCGGGCCGAAGGGCATAACGGTCAACGGAATAATGCCTGGCATAATCAGAACCGACAGAATGATTCAGCTTGCCCAGGATAGGGCGAGGCGGGAAGGAAAGAGCGTTGAAGAAGCTTTGAAAGAATACGCAAAGCCAATACCCCTCGGAAGGCTCGGCGAGCCCGAAGAGATAGGCTATCTCGTGGCTTTCCTCGCGAGCGACCTCGGGAGTTACATCAACGGTGCGATGATTCCCGTTGATGGAGGAAGGCTAAACTCGATCTTCTGAGGCAAAAACCTTTTTTGCCTCTTCGCCCATACTTTGGAAGGGGAACAATGAGAAAGAGTCAGCTTCTCGCGGGGATTTTTGCGCCGATAGTGGCCCTCACAGGCATAGGGACGGCGATTCTCATAAACCGCTCGTGGTGGAGGCTCACCGACAACGCGATAAGCGACCTCGGAAAGCTCGGCCTGCCCCACAACTGGGTTCTAAACGTTTCCCTCATAGTCTCGGCCATTATGGCGATTTACTACGCGGTTGGCCTCGTCGGAGAAGTCAGCAACACCATCGAAAAGCTCGGGGTTGGAGTTCTCATCGTTGGACTGGCCTTCCTCGCATTAATCGGCCTCTTCCCAGAGGGAACGAGCCCCCACTACTATGTCAGCTGGGGCTTTTTTGTGTTCTCGAGCCTCGGTTTCCTAATCACAGGTATTGGAATGGGCCTCTCTGGAGAAAAGGAGCTTGCGGTCTTCAGCATAGCCCTCTTCACGGTCGGCTGGTCTCTGGCCCTCTGGGCGAAGAACAGCTTCCCGGGGATAGCACCGGCGGAGTTCGTTGGCGTCTTCGGGGTGATTGCGTGGCACTACACGATAATATGGAAAAAGTTCAGAGAGGCTCCTCGTCCCAGAGGCTGAGGTTGTTGCCCCGCTCTTTTCTCACCAGCGGCTTTCCCAGGAGTTCCTGAACGTAAAGTTCCGCGACGAAGACCTCTCCCCTCATCAAATGTCCCCCGAAAACGTCGCCGCTGGCGTTGCCCAGGATGACGTGGAGGTGCGCGAAGGGCCGCCCATCCTTGATGCTGACGTTGCCGAGCAGGGTCAGCAACTCGAATGTTCCAAAGAGCTCAATCCTCTTATAGTCTTTAATTTCCTCTGAGTAGTAACCTACAACAGGGTTCCTGAGCGAACCTATACCCTTAACAATCGCCGTCTTTATTCCCTTCTCCTTCGCGAACCTGTTTACAAAGTCCAGTAACTCTTCCCCCTCGGGAACCCTTAGCAGAAAAATCCGTCCCTGCTTGAACTTCATGCCCACACCTCAAAGCTAATAAGACGGCCACGCTTTAACGCTTTGGGTGATTCGATGAAAACCAAGGAGGCACTGCTTGCAATCCTGCCAGAGCTTGAGGAGCTGAAGGAGGTTGAATTTAGCCAGTACGCGCCACCGTATCCAAACTTACTCACTGCCTTCCTTGAAAGTGGAGAAAGGGGTCTTCCCGCCTTTCAACAGTTTGCGGAAAGGGCACTCGGTAAGGAAGTCGTTGGTCAGGTGCTCCTCTCACTCCTTCAGTACCTGCTCATACGCTACCGCCGCTTCAACGAGTACGCCGTTGTGAGGCCAGCGGTGAAGGTATTTCTGACGCTCAAAGGCTGGCTAAACGAAAACGGCTTCGAGGAAGACTGGGACCGGGTCCTTGGCTCCTTCATAGGTTACCTCGTGAGTATGGTGCCCATGATAGCGGAGCATGAAGATAAAGAGACAGCTCTGGCGTATGCGAAGCTAATCGAAGACCTCTCGAGGGAAGCTTCCGAAAAGTTCGACGACGAGTACTACGACGAGC
>Ga0256837_1001373_pt1 | contig 16843 bp, 13 predicted proteins | sample 4562384metaG_FD_185976 | JGI IMG/M metagenome (GOLD analysis project Ga0256837, IMG submission 185976) | Hydrothermal vent microbial communities from Guaymas Basin, Mexico - 4561-384 | ecosystem: Environmental > Aquatic > Marine > Hydrothermal vents | place: Mexico: Guaymas Basin | collected...
TAAGAGCTGATCCAGCTGTGATTGGAGTATCATCACCTGGGAAGTCATACATGTCAAGTAGTTCACGGATTTCCATCTCTACTAATTCCATAAGTTCTTCATCATCAACCATATCTTCTTTGTTCATGAAAACAACGATATATGGAACACCAACTTGCTTAGAAAGAAGGATATGTTCACGAGTTTGAGGCATAGGACCATCAGCTGCAGAAACAACAAGAATAGCACCATCCATTTGAGCAGCACCTGTAATCATGTTTTTAACGTAATCCGCGTGACCTGGACAGTCAACATGTGCGTAATGACGATTATCAGTTTCGTACTCAACGTGTGAAGTAGCGATCGTGATACCACGTTCTCTTTCTTCTGGAGCATTATCGATTTGATCATAATCCATAAGTGCCGCGCCGTTAGTTACTGCTAATACTGCTGTAATTGCAGCTGTTAATGTTGTTTTACCGTGGTCAACATGTCCGATTGTACCGATGTTAACGTGCGGTTTACTACCACGTTCAAATTTTTCTTTTGCCATAGTGTTCTCCTATTAGTTTGTGAATTGAAACGGGATTATACCCAAAAATCATTCAATTATTGCTTAAATTTTATTAAAACTTATAATTATGGTGCTGACGGTGGGAATTGAACCCACGGCCTCTTCCTTACCAAGGAAGTGCTCTACCCCTGAGCCACGACAGCAAAGGTGAATTATAAGCAATAATTGCATGATTCTTTAATTAATAGTAAATTAGTTTTTGATTAGATGAAAAGCTATATAGATATTTATATAATAAATTATATATACATTATATTTGAAGTTAATTGTGAAATTGTACTTCAGCTTCCAGAATGTAATGTCTAATGGAGCGGGAGACGAGATTCGAACTCGCGACACCCTGCTTGGAAGGCAGGAACTCTAGCCACTGAGTTACTCCCGCATTTGACATTAAATGGTGGTGAGAAGAGGAGTCGAACCTCTGAACCCATAGGGAGCAGATTTACAGTCTGCCGTCGTTGGCCACTTGACTATCTCACCATTTTATTATCTGGTCTAACACTGTTTCTAATATTCTATTTCAATGGTGCTGACACGAGGATTTGAACCCCGGGCCTGTTGATTACAAATCAACTGCTCTAGCCAACTGAGCTATGTCAGCATCGAAATTGAGCCAGAATTATAGTCGTTTTAACTTTTAATGTCAAGGGTATTTCAAAGAATTTCTAAAATATCTCCATCTTTAAGTATTATTGGGTTCCATTTACCCTTTAATTCCTCTATTTGATTACTTACTTCTAACAAAAAACTTGGCTTAATATGATTAATATATAGTTTTACATCATCTCTTTTTAATGACTTTAGTTGCTTAAATAATAGTTTTGGTGTCAAATGTTTTGAATCTTTTGCTAAAACTTCCATACTATTTGGAAAAGAACACTCTAGTACCATAGAACTAATATCTTTTCTTTTGTGTATCAATTTACATGCATTTTCTAAAGAACATGTATCTGCTGTAATCAAAATTGCATTATCATTTTTCTTATATACATATCCACAACTTGCAACTGTATGATCTGTTTCAAACGCTTCTATTGATTCATTTTCGCTTAGCTTATAAGTTTTGCCAATTTCAACACTCGTATAACTAAGAGCTTTTGTTTTTCCATCTATTAAATTTATCTCTTCAAAATTTGGCCAAATACTATGGTTGAAAAAATTATTTCTTAATACATCTATGGTTTCAGGCAATGCAACTATATTTAAAGTTTTTGTTCTTAGTGCAAAATAATTATCTAATACATACGCAATATCAGTTATATGGTCAAGATGTGAATGGGTAAGCCATATATTTTCTATTTTTGCTGATTCCTCTTGTAGTGGTTCAAGTAAATTTCCTGCATCTATTAGATTTGTTGCATTAAGTAGAAATGCACTAGTTCCAAAACCTTTAGATTTTGTTCCTGATGCTCCAAGTATTTTTATATTATCAACAACAATTTTATCTTCAAATTCTTCTTTAAATTGATCTTTAAATTTCTCTCGAACAGATAAAATTTTATCTATATTTTTGAAAAATAATTCAATAAGTTTCGGTTCAAAATGTTTACCACTTTCATCACGAAAAAGTTGAAAAATTCTTTCATCACTCCAAGCTTTCTTATATACTCTATCTGAACCTAAAGCATCAAAAACATCGGCAATAGCTGTAATACGACCAAATATATGGATTTCTGTACCCTTTAACTTTCTTGGATAACCTTTGCCATCCCATTTTTCATGATGTTCACGAGCTACTATTGCAGCTGCTTTTAGCATCGGTCTATCTGAATTTTTTATCATAGAGTAACCAAGTTCTGCATGGGTATCCATCATACGACGCTCTTCTGCATTAAAGCGACTAGGCTTATTTAGAACTGCATCAGGGATAGCAATCTTTCCTATATCATGCATAGGACTAGCTTGTTTTAATAGTTCAGATTGATCTTCACCTAAACCATAAGCAAGTGCTAATATTTTAGAGTATTCAGCAACCCTAATTACATGATTACCTGTCTCTTTTGATCTACTCTCTGCAACAGCACCCATAGTAAAAACAACTTCTTTTTGTGTATCTTCAATCTCATCAGCTAACCTTGCAGATACTAGCGTCTCTGCTGCATAAGTTGAAGAGAGCATAAGTCTTTTCATATCACCCTCGTTGAAAATACCCTTAGCTCCAGTATTGTTAATAACTTGAAAAGCACCAATTATTTCATAATCACTATCAAACATTGGAATTACCATCATAGATTTTGTTGTATATCCAGTCTTTTTATCTATATTTGCATTAAATCTTTCATCAATATATACATCATCAATGATAACCTTTTTACCAGTACTAATAGAGTTTCCAACAATTCCAGAGTTTATTGGTATCTCAATAGGATCAATTCCATGTGCAAATTTAGTCCAGATTGTTTTTCTATCTTCACTAACAACCCATACTGTACACCTATCAGCAGAGGTAAGGGCCCTACCCATATTTGCCAAGGTCATGATAATATCATCATAATCTTTTTGAGAACTAACTTCTGTTAAATATATAAATATTAACTCTAAAATTTCATTTGCATCTAGGCTTCTGGCATGCTTCATTCTCATTATGCTTCTACTTTCGTTATTTATAATATGACTATTTATTAGCTTAAAATCATATAAGTTGCTATAATATAGCATTTTTCATACCGATTGGTTTAAGGTATAAACTTAATATAAAAAATAAATTCAATTATTATAGCATGTATGATTAATTTTGTTAATAAAAAGGTAATAAATGTTAAAAATATTATTTTCACCAGCTGAAGGAAAAAATAGCGGTGGTTATGAGATAAAAAAAGAATTACTTGGTTCAAATGAAGCAAGAAAAAGTATCTTTGATGAATATAGTAAAGTAATAAATTCTAAAGATGAAGAAAAAATAAAAGCACTTTTTGGCTTTAAAAAATTCAAAGACTGTAAAGCATATATAAATAATTTATCTACTTCCCCCCTTATGTCAGCTATTGAGCGTTACGATGGTGTAGCGTATACATACCTAGATTTAGCCTCTTTAAATAATGATGAAATAAACTACCTAAAAGACAACACTATAATTTTTTCAAATCTTTACGGTCCTATTTTAGGTGGCGATACAATAGCTAACTACAAAGTAAAACAAGGAAATAATATCGGAACAATAGTCCCAGATAAATTTTACAAAGATAGATTTTCATATCAGCTTGATTTATATCTAGCAAAAGATGAGATTTTAGATCTTCGTGCTGGATACTACGACAAGTTTTATAAAGTTACTACGCCGTATGTAACACTAAAGTTTTTAAAGGATAAAAAAACTGTATCTCATTGGGCTAAGGCCTATCGAGGTTTAGTTTTACGGGCATTAGCAAAAAACAATATCAAATCTTTAGATGAGTTTAAATCTTTAGAGATAGATGGTTTAAGCGTACATGAAATAAAAGTTATAAAAAATAAAACTGAAATAGTTTATAATATTACAAATTAAAGGACATATTATTAAAGATTCACAAGAATACCTAGATAAAAAAGCATTTTTCGATAAAGTTATTACATTATATGGAAGAAATGTAGTAGTAGAAGTTTTACAAGACTCTAACATTGAGGTACACAAGCTTCACCTCTCTAAAAGTAACCAAACTGATGGGGCTATAAAAACTATCTTATCTCTTGCAAAAACAAGAAATATAGAGATAACTTACCATGAAAAAGCTTCATTATCTCGTATAAGTAAAAATGCAAAACAAGACCAAGGTGTTTGTATAGATGTGGTTTCTTCATCTTATAACTCTGCAAGTGAGATAAAAAAGATGTCATCTTATAAACTTATAGCACTTGATGGCATCCAAAATCCTCAAAATTTAGGGATGATTATTCGTTCATGTGCAGCTTCAAAAATAGACGGGATAATTTTACCAAAAAAATCATCTGCAAAAATTTCACCATTAGTAGTAAAAGCAAGTGCTGGTACACTTTTCAAGCTTCCTATCTACTACTGTAATGATTTAAAAGATATTTTACCAACTCTTAATGATACAAAAATTTATTCACTTTCATCTCATGCAAAAAATAGTATTTATGACTTAGAAAAAAGTAAAAAATCTGTCTTTGTATTAGGAAATGAGAGTGATGGAGTAAGCCAAGATATAGAAAAACTTTGTAATGACTCACTAAGTATCCCTATGAACCGTGGAGTTGAGTCGCTAAATGTCGCTGTAACTGCTTCACTTTTGGCTTTTATGCTTTAGTTATATTTTTACTAGTATATAGTCAAGACAAGATGTTGGCAACACTCTTTTAAAAGCAGCCAAAAGATATGTAGCAAAAGTGTTATAGTATCTTGGCTTTGGTTTTTGTGCCTCTAATGCAACTATGATATTTTTTATAACTACTATAGAGCTTTTGGTGAAAGAATCACTATCTTTTTCTTTCACCGTTAAAAGCTCTTTTTTATACTCATCTTGAAAATAACTATCTGAACTATCTATATTTTTTTTAAAACTCTTAATTGCATTTTTTCTAAAATCTGAACGTATTGGCCCGGTATTTATAGTACATACAAAAATATTTGAGTCTTTTAGTTCAAGTCTTAAAGTGTCACATAAACCCTCTATCGCATACTTTGAAGCATTGTAAGCTCCACGAAAACGAAGAGATACTAAACCTAAAACAGAAGAGTGTTGTAAAATTCTTCCATACCCTTGTTTACGCATAATTTTTATAGCTTGAGTAGTTAGTTCATGAAGTCCAAAAAAGTTTGTCTCAAACTGCTCACGCAAGACATCTGTTTTTATATCTTCAACAGCTCCAGCTTGACCATACCCTGCATTGTTAAAAATAGAGTATAAAGAACCATCTTCTTTTAAAATATACTCTATCATTTTAGATATATCTTCTTCTTTTGTAACATCTAAAACAAAAGTATTTAAACCTTCACTTTTAAGCCTTGCAACATCATCTTCTTTTCTAGCACTTGCGTAAACTTTATATCCATTTCTTTGAAGATAGTGTGCTGTGTCATAGCCTATTCCGCTAGAACAACCTGTGATAAGTATATTTTTTATCAAGAGGTCATTATCTCGTATGGTCTTTTTATCTCACTTATCACTTCACCAACACTCATATGACGAGATTTTCTTAAAAATTCTTTACCATCAAGAAATATTAAAACTGTTGGAATAGCTAAAACTCCAAAATGTGGAGCGACTTCCTCTTCAACTGATATATCCACACTCTCAACTTTAAAATTTTCAAAATTATCCTCTAGTGCCTCAAGCAATTTAGGCTTAAGTGCATGACACACATTACAAGTTGGTGCTGAGAAGTAAACCATTACGGCAAGATTTTCTTTTATTGTATTATTTATATTTTCTATTGTTTGCATAGCCAAAGTATACAGTTTTTTGTATAATCACATTATGAGTTCAATAATATTTTCAATTTTCGGTATTTATAGTTTTATAGTTTTAGGCTACATTGCTAAAAAAACATTTAAAGATCAAATCGATGACAAAACAATAACACTTATAAATGTTTACTTTTTACAAATCTTTTTAACATTTTGGGGACTTTTATCTCGTCCTATAAATATTGACTTACTTTATGCTCCAAGTATCTATTTCGTCATAGTTATTTTTGTTTTACTTTTAACATCATTAGTAGCACATAAACTCTTCAAGGAGAAAAAAGAGTATTCAATAGCTATGATTAGCGCCCTCATTGGAAATACGGGAAACTTAGGCATCCCATTAGGTATCGCTATATTTGGTGAAGAGTCCATCCCTTACACTACTGTTATAAATCTTGTTAATGTTTTTATAGTCTATACTATTGGTGTATATTTTTACTCTCGTGGAACATACAGTGCAAAAACTTCACTCTTAAACATTGTAAAACTTCCTATACTTTGGGCAGCTATAATTGCAATACTTTTAAGTGTAAATCACTTTGAACCAAGTGAGTATATAATGAAAACACTAACTATGGGTGCGTATGCCTCCATAGTGATGCAATTATTTTTATTTGGTATATATCTCTATGGAACAAAAATCAAAGAGATAAACAAAACTCTTATAGTATGGGTTATGAGTTTGAAATTTATCATCTTACCTTTGATAGCTTTTATAATTTTATATTTTATAGAGCTAAATTCTATGATAAAAGGGATAATATTCATACAACTTCTAATGCCTTTAGCTATCGCAAATGTAAACTTTGCTTCACTTTATGAGTGCAAACCAAAACTTGTAACTGCATTAGTATTTATATCCTCATTTATGTTTCTTGGATTTATTTTTATAGCCGTTGAGCTTTTAAAATATTTATGAGAAAGTTTGTGATAAACTACAAAAACAAAACTAAGGATTATAAATGAAAAAACTTCTAATCTATCTTATACTTATGGCTATTGTAATTACTGGCTACATTTCATACAAAAATGCTCAAAAAATTCTTCCATTTTATGAGCAACTTACACAAGAACGTATAGGGACAGAAGTTAACCTTCAAGCAAATGAACAAGAAGGAGCTCACTATGTTGGAGCTTCTAAATGTATAAAATGTCATGAAGAAAAGCACAAAGCTTGGTCACACTCAGGTCATCCAAAAATGATTCGTGATTGGAGAAAAGATCCATCTATTGTTGTAGCTGATTTTGCTAAACTTCCAAAAGATGCGAACTTTAAACTAGAGGATTCTACTTACACGATTGGTGGAAAATTTAAACAACGTTTTATGATTAGAAAAGATTACGAGGATAAAGAAGACTATGTTCTAGGAAACTACCAGTGGAATGTTCAAACAAATAAATGGCAAAAATTTAAACCTTGGAAGTATTGGTATAAAGGTGCATATGAGCATGACAATGAGAAACTACCAACTTCTCGTGCATGTGATGGCTGTCATTTCACCGGTTTTATGTCTCAAGAAACACGTGTAGATACAGGAATATCTTGTGAAGCTTGTCATGGTCCGGCATCTAAACATGTAGATAATCCAGATTCTAAACTATATCTAGCTTCTTTAAGTGATCCAGTTAGACAAAATGAAGTTTGCCTTCAATGTCATATGCGTAACCGTGATAAACGTATGGAAAAAGTAGATATGAAAGAGATATTTGGTGATGCAAGGGATTATCCATTTGGTTATGAACCTGGGAAACCTTTGAGTGAGTACAAAATGGTAGCTCCTTTTACATATGGGACTGAAACAAAAGAGTTTTATGCAAATGGTATGGGTAAGAAAAACCGTATGCAAGGAAATGAGTTTGTTCACTCTATGAAAGGTAAACATGGTATAACTTGTATAAACTGTCACAACCCTCATACACTAGAGCCAACTGCTCAAAAAAATGATGGAAATGCCCTTTGTATGAAATGTCACTCTTTTGGCTCACTTATTGGACCTCATCAAAAAAATATAGAGTCACATACTAAACATAAAGCTAATTCAAAAGGTTCATCTTGTGTGGAGTGTCATATGCCAAAAGTTGGAAAACATACGGGTAAATCACCTATAACAGTTCGTACTCACATCTTTGGTTTTGTAACTCCAAATGAGACTATGAAATACAATATGCCAAAAGAGACAAATGCTTGTTACTCATGTCATAAAGATAAAACTATGGACTCACTTCAAAAAGATATGGAAAAGTGGGGAATGATAGGTTGGGATAAACGATAAATAATTATCCATATAATTTAAGTTAGAAAAAATACAATTTTATAAAAGGTTTAATAATAATGAGTGAGAGCAAGAATTTTTTACGTACAATAGTTGAGAAAGATTTAAAAGAAGGCAAATATAAAGAGATCATTACAAGATTTCCTCCTGAGCCTAATGGCTTTCCACATATTGGACATGCCAAGTCTATCTTTATAAACTTTGGTATTGCACAAGATTATAATGGCCACTGCAACCTTAGAATGGATGATACAAACCCGACTAAAGAAGATACAAAATATGTTGAAGCTCTTAAAGATGCTGTAGAATGGCTAGGGTATGACTGGAAAGGAAATGTTCATTTTACCTCTAATTATTTTCCTAAACTACATGAATATGCGATTAAGCTTATCAAAATGGGTAAGGCTTATGTTGATTCTCTTGATGAAGAGGAGATTCGTGAGTATCGAGGGACTGTTACAGAGGCTGGAAAACGAAGTAAATATGCGGATAGAAGTGTCCAAGAAAATTTAGACCTTTTTGAAAAGATGAAAAATGGTAAGTTTAAAGAGGGCGAGCACATACTTCGAGCCAAGATTGATATGAGTGCCGCCAATATGAAAATGCGTGATCCTCTTATGTATCGTATTCGTCATGTTGAGCATTTTAGAACAGGGAATGAGTGGGCAATTTATCCTATGTATGACTTTGCACACTGTTTATCTGACTATATCGAAGGTGTTACTCACTCTATCTGTACACTAGAGTTTGAAAATAATCGCGACATTTATAACTGGGTACTTGATACTTTAGAGCTTGAACCACCACGTCCTTACCAGCATGAGTTTGCACGACTTGGAATAAACTATACTGTTATGAGTAAAAGAAAGCTTTTAGAACTCGTTGATAGAGGTGCAGTTAATGGTTGGGATGACCCTCGTCTACCAACAATCGCGGGATATAAAAGAAAAGGTTATACACCAGAGTCTATTTTAACTTTTTGTGACCAAGTGGGTGTAGCAAAAGCAAACTCAATGGTTGATGTATCACAACTTGAGTTTTGTATACGTGATGATTTAAACAAAAAAGTACCACGTGTTATGTGTGTACTTGACCCACTTAAAGTAACGATTGAGAACTATGCTGAAGATGAAGAGATAGATGCCCCTTACTACCCTCATGATGTACCTAAAGATGGTTCAAGAAAGATACCTTTTTCTCGTGAAATTTATATTGAAAGAGATGATTTTAATGAAAATCCTCCAAAGGGTTACTTCCGCCTTACACCTGACCAAGCTGTAAGACTTAGACATGGATATATCATCTCTTGTAAGGAAATTATTAAAGATGATAACGGAAATATCATAGAGATAAAAGCAGAGTACAATAAAAACTCTAAAAGTGGTTCAGATACTAGTGGTATAAAAGTTAAAAGTGCTATCCAATGGGTAAGTGCTAAAGAAGCTAAAACAGTTGAAGTAAGACTTTATGATAGATTATTTTCTTGTGAAGCTCCAGAAGGGATAGAAGATATAAATCCTGATTCACTTAAAATCATTAAAAATGCTCTTATTGAGCCTGCTGTTATAGATGAGAAACCTGATGAGCGATTCCAATTTGAGAGACAAGGCTATTTTTATGCTGATCCAGTTGATTATACAGATGAAAAACCTGTATTTAACAAGATTGTTGGGCTTAAAGACTCTTGGAGTAAAAAAACAAAAACAACTGAACCTAAAGCAAAAGAGAAAAAAGTACAAATAGATGGTGAAGTAGTAGCTATGAGTGAGGAGCAACAAAAACTTTTTGATAAGTATACTTCAGAGCTTAAACTAAATAATGAAGTTGCTAATACTCTAGCTCGTGATAAAAGCCTTTCATCATTTTATGAGGAAGCACTGAAGATATTAAATAGCCCTACAAACCTTGCTAATATTGTAGTTAGTGAAGTAGCTAGAGAGATAAAAGAGAAGCAGTCAATTAAACTAAAATTTACTCCTAAACAAATAGCTGAACTTATTAAAATTGTTGATGATGGGACTATCTCAAATAAAATTGCTAAACAAGTGTTTGAAGAGATGGCAAAATCTGGAGAAAATCCAAGTAAAATAGTTGAAGATAAAGGACTTGTCCAGATAAGTGATCCTGCTAAAATCAAGCCTATCATAGATGACATAATTGCAAAAAATCCAAATAATGTTGCTAAATTTAAAGCAGGAAATACTAAACTTTTAGGATTCTTTGTTGGGCAAGTTCTAAAAGCCACTGGTGGCAAGGCAAATCCAAAAATGGTTAATGAGCTTGTAGCAGAGAAGTTAAAATACAAATAAAAAAATATATATTAGCTACTAAAAAGACTTAAAAAACAATCTATCAGATAGTGATGTTGAAGATGCATTTAAAAAATTAAGTTCTGTGCTACTTAAGTAGCAAAAAAAAATCTAAATAACTTTTATAATTTCTGTATTAAAAAATTTAAACAGGAGTTTTGTTATGGAAAAAAAAATCAATCTTATCTATGCTCTTTTGTCAGTACTTGTTGTAATTGTATTAGCTCAAAGTTATCTTATTTATGATTTTAAAAAGAATGTAAACAAACAGGATGTTGTTGTAAATACACACACAACAAATTATCCAGCAAGTAGTCAGTTTTTCAATAACTTCAATGCTAAAAATACTGATCCTTTTGAGCAAATGAAAAAAATGCAAGAAGAGATGCAAAAAAGTTTTGGTCACTTTAACTCAGTATTTGCGGATGATCCTTTTTTTCAAAGTGCCTTTAAAGATATGAGTATTTCACCATTAAGTGATTTTAAAGCAACAGATAAAGAGTATATTTTAGAGTTAAATATCCCTGGTTCTTCTGAACAAAAAATAGATATTAAAACACAAAATAATATACTAAAAATAAGTGCTGTAACTGAAGTTATAAAAGATGAAAACAATACTAAATATATGCATAAAGAGCGTTTTACTCAAAGGTTTGAGAGAAGTTTTACACTCCCTCTAGATGCAGATGTAGATAAACTAAAAAGTAATTATGAAAGTGGTGTTTTAAAAATAACTATCCCTAAAAAGGGTTAGTTATTTAATTTTTTCATCAATATCTAGTTATTTTATGAAAGATAAGAGTACAATTTCATAATCTTTTTTTTAGGATATGAAAATGAATATGCATAAAATTATTTCAGGTTTCTTTTTTATACTTGCTATGACTTTAAACTTTGGTTTTTTCTATGGGAATCCAGAAGTATTAATTGATCATAGTGCTTACGAACTTTTTGCGGCAATAGTTGTTAATCTTGTAGCTACCGTATTTAAGCTAGGAGATAAAACACAACTTGGAGCAGTACTACTTGCTACAAGTTTAGTGGCAGATATACAACTTATTGCGTCAGCAACTGTTTGGGCATTTTCTCTTTATGTCTTAGATGATTTTGGAGCAGAAGCAACTACTGCTATAGTCTCACTATCTGGTGGTGCACTTTTAGCAAATATTGTCTCAGTAATTTTATTTATAAGTGATACTGTAAAATCTAAAAGATAGATATTTTATGAATAATCAAATATTTTGGATTGTACTCAAACGACTACGAGCACCTTTTATTGTTATCATTATTACCTTTTCAATATCTATCTTAGGACTTATTCTTATAGGTGGTATTGACGATCAAGGTCGTCCTTATCAAATGAGTTTTTTTGATGCTTTTTATTTTGTAAGCTATATGGCAACCACTATTGGCTTTGGAGAAGCGCCATACACGTTTACCTATCCTCAAAGGATGTGGGTAAGTGGTATTATCTATATGACTGTTATTGGATGGTTTTATGCCATTGGTTCCATAGTCACACTTATTCAGGATGAATCTCTACGAAAAGAGATTAGTAGAAATCGTTTTAGGAAGCAGGTTCTTTCGCTTGGTGAGTCATTTTATATTATGCTTGGCTATAACGGTGTTATAAAAGATATTATTAATCGTGTTGGAATACATGATTATAGATTTGTTGTTTTGGATAAAAATGAGAGTAAAATAGATGAGTTAACACTTGAAAATTTTTATCCACATGTCCCAGCAATTGTGGCAGATGTCACAAATCAGCGCATGTTAAAAATGGCAGGGATACATCAAAAAAACTGCGTAGGAGTTATATCACTTTTTAAAGATGATACAAAAAACACTCAAATTGCTACAATATGTAAACTATTAAATAAAAAAATCGACATTATCGTTAAAGGTAGTTCTCCAAGGCATTTGGAACATTTTAAATCAATGGGGCTTAAACATGTCCAAGATCCTTTTGATATAGTATCTAAAAGAATCTACTACAGTATTACAGCACCACATATTTGGCTTTTAGAGATGTGGGCTTATGGGCATAGTCTCAACTTAAGAAATAGAGACCAATTTCCACATGGAAGATACATTGTTTGTGGATATGGTCGTATGGGTAAAGCAATAGAACAAGGTCTTAAAAAAGCTGGTGTAGAGTATATTATGTATGATATTGAAGCAAAAACCTATGAAAAACAAAATAATACAACTATATTTGGTGATATAAAAGATAAAGAAAAACTTTTAGAGTTAGGGGTAAAGAGCTCTGATTGTATCATCGCAGCAACAAAGGATGATCTTTTAAATCTAACACTCCTAAATAAAGCAAAAAAATTAAATCCAAAAATTTTTACCGTTGCGAGAGAAAACTCTCTTGAAGAACTTACGATGTTTCAAGCTGCAAAAATAAATAAAATCTATGTTTTAGAAAAAATATTAGCAGAATCTACATATAACTATATTTCTAAACCTCTTTTAGATACCTTTATTTTACAAATGAGAAAAAAAGATGAAGAGTGGGCAAAGGTAATTGTCAACATGCTTAGTGAAGTTATAGGGATGAGTCCTGATTATTTTGAAATAAAAATAAATTTAGAAAATGCTTATGCACTCTCCTTAGCATTACAAGAAGGTAAAGAGATAACACTAGCACAGCTAAGACGTTCTCGTGAAAATAGGGAAGAATTACTTCCAATTGTATTTTTACTTTTAAAACGTGATGATGAAATTTTCATAATACCTGATTCACAAATATTTTTAAAACTTGACGATCAACTTCTTATAGCTGCTAATGATGAATATAAAAATGATTTTGAATATATTGTAAATAACTTATATGAACTTAAGTATGTTCTTGGAAATGAATAACTTATTACTTTAAAAAACTAAAAATATCTTGCCCATAAGGACAAAATATTTTACTATTTTATTTTTTCTAAAATAGAATCAACAGTAAAACCAAATTTCTCAAAAAGTTGACCTGCAGGAGCCGATGCACCAAAAGTATCCATTGCTATAACTGTATCAGCAAGTCTATACCACTCTAGTCCTCGAGCAGCTTCAATAGCTACTCTTTTCGTATCAGGTTTGATAATAGAGTCCATATATGCTTTATCTTGTTCTATGAAAAGATCAAAACATGGAACTGAAACAACATTTACTGGAACATCTTTAGCATTCAATGCATCTTTAGTTTTAAGAGCCAACTCAACTTCACTACCAGATGCTATAAGTGTTATAACTGCGTTCTCATCAGATGCTAGTAAATATCCACCCTTACTTGCTTCACCACTTACAGCTTTTGGAAGAACTGCAAGGTTTTGTCTTGAACATACAAATGCAGATGGTGAAGTAGTCATAGTTAGTGCTGTTTTCCAAGCCTCAACATTTTCAGCCCCATCAGCTGGACGCCAAACATAAAAGTTTGGTAATGCACGAAACTGAGATAAATGCTCGATAGGTTGATGAGTTGGACCATCCTCCCCAACACCAATACTATCATGTGTCCAGATAAAGAATTGTTGGATTCCTGTAAGTGCTGCTATACGAGCTGCTGGTTTTAAATAGTCTGAGAAAACAAAAAATGTAGCTGAAAAAGGCATAAGTGGACCATAAAGAGCCATCGCATTTACGATAGATGCCATAGCATGTTCACGGATACCAAAGTAGATATTTCTACCCTTAGGGTAAACTCCCATATCATTTAAGTTAGTTTTGTTTGATGGTGAAAGGTCAGCTGAACCACCTAAAAAGCTCGGAACACCCTTAGCAATAGCGTTCATAATTTTCCCATTAGTTCCACGAGTAGCTTCTGCTTTTTCAAAACTTGGATACTCTATGCGAGAAAAGTCAGGATTTTGTAAAGCATCTAGTGCTTCATTTTGCTCCATCAAAGGCATAGTTTTTTGAGAGTGAATCCACTCACGCTCCAGTAAATCACCCTCTTCTATAGCACATCTAAATCTAACCATTACATCTTCTGGTACAAAGAATTTTTTATCTGGATCAAATCCAGCATCTTTTTTTGCCTGAGCGATTACATCGTCTCCAAGTGGTGCACCATGAGCATGATGTGAACCTTCAAGCTTTCCAGCACCTTTAGCGATGATAGTATTTGCAATTATGATAGTTGGTTTTGTATTAGCTTTTGCAGTAGTTAGTGCAGTGTCAATTTCATCAAAGTTATGACCATCACACTCTAAAACATCCCAACCTTGAGACTCAAAACGTTTAGTTATATCTTCTGAAATACTTAAATCAGTTGAGCCCTCAATAGTGATGCGGTTTGAATCATAAATAAGGATTAGGTTATCAAGTTTGTTATGTCCAGCAATAGAACAAGCTTCATAAGAAAGTCCCTCTTCTAAGTCCCCATCACCACATAAACAGTAAACATTATGGTCTATTAAAGCAGCAGTGTCAGAGTTAACTTGTTCACCCATAAACTTTGAAGCCATAGAAAAACCAACAGCATTAGCAATCCCTTGACCTAATGGTCCTGTTGTAATCTCAATACCTTTAGTGTGTCCATATTCAGGATGACCTGGAGTTAATGAGTCTAGTTGACGGAAGTTTTTTAAATCATCAATCTCCAAACCATATCCCCAAAGATAATAAAGAGAATAAATAAGACCAGTTCCGTGACCACCAGAAAAAACTAATCTATCACGATTTAAAAAATCAGGATTTTTAGGATTGTGATTCATATGCTCAGACAAAACTACTGCAATATCTGCTAAACCCATTGGAGCACCTGGGTGACCACTGTTTGCTGCTTGAACCATATCTGCTGCTAAAAATCTTATCGAATCTGCCATTTTTTGACGCATTACTTATTCCTTAATTTTATTTTATAAAATGAAGGGAACCTTCATTTATTATTCCCATAAAGGAACAAAGTCCCTTTACTCCGCTTGCGCCGCTGAGGCGACTAAAGTCTAATTTCTATGTCTGTTTATATATTTTGTAAGTAGTGGTGAAAGATTTTCTTTTAATCTATCATCAAAATTGTTCAACTCATTCTCGAGTTCATTCGCTATTGTATTTGCTTCTCTCATAGATTCTTCCAAGCCTATCAAAGTAACAAAACTATTTTTATCACCATCATTTCCAGTTAACTTTCCAGCTTCTTCTGAACTTTGTGTAACATCTAAAATATCATCTTGTATTTGAAATAATAGCCCAAGTTTTATTCCAAAGTCATAAAGTTTTTCACCTAGTTTCTCTTCACCTACAATTATCGCACCCATTTTTAATGAAGCAGCAATTAGCTTTGCAGTTTTGTTTATATGTAAAATTTTCACATCATCAATACTTAAAGGTTGATTTTCAAAATAACAATCAATCGCTTGACCTAAAACCATTCCATTTAATCCACCATTTTTTGCCAATTCACTTATAAGTTTTACTCTTGTATTATCTGAGAATGGTGCAGAGGCTAAAACTTCAAAAGAGTAAGTGTTTAATGCATCACCAACTAAAATTGCTGTAACCTCATCATAGACCATATGAAGAGTTGGTTTACCTCTACGAAGAGGTGAATCATCCATAGCTGGTAAATCATCATGAATAAGTGAGTATGTATGAAGTAGTTCTACTGCGTAAGCAGCATGTCTTGCTGAGTCTAACATAAGATTATTGTATGAACCAACTACACCAAGCAAAAGAGCTGGACGAAAACGCTTTCCACCTGCAATAAGCATCTCTTGGAGTGCTTTTTCATATGTTGGGTGTATAGACTTAGATATTGGCAGATTATCTTGTAAAAAAGCTTCAAATTTTTGCATATGAAATATTATAGTTTTTGTAGTTAAATGCTGATTAAATTATGTCTAAATTTAGCTAAGATATATAAAATTGAAAGTGAAAAGCTATAGAAAATTCTAATAAAATATTTATCTACTTAATACTCACAAAAAATTGAAAACCATCTCTTTGAAAAAGCAAGGATGCTTTTTCATCAAAGTTTGAAATATTTTTTCTAACTTCTGCATATGAGTTTACAAAAGTTCCATTGACTTTTAGTAACTTATCACCTAACTTAAAACCATAACTTTTATACATACCTTTTAGTTTAATGATTTTTAAATCTTTATCAAAAAATATACCTTTTTTCTCTAAAAAAGTATCACTTATATAGCCGCCACCATATCTTTTGTGTATACCCATATTCAATGTGATTATATTTGAATCTCTTTTTATTTTTATTTTATGTTTTGTATTGAGCTTGGAAAAAAGTATCTTTTTCATTAAAGATGCACTACTCTTCACCTTTTTACCATCAAACTCTAAAATACAGTCA
>Ga0256837_1001377_pt1 | contig 16820 bp, 20 predicted proteins | sample 4562384metaG_FD_185976 | JGI IMG/M metagenome (GOLD analysis project Ga0256837, IMG submission 185976) | Hydrothermal vent microbial communities from Guaymas Basin, Mexico - 4561-384 | ecosystem: Environmental > Aquatic > Marine > Hydrothermal vents | place: Mexico: Guaymas Basin | collected...
CCTAGCCGTCGTACGTTTCCGCAAAGCGGAAACGTACGACGATCGACTTAAGTTACAAGTTGACCGCAAGGGAAACTTGTTAACTTCTAGGTCTTGTTAGACATTTGTAAATTTACAATATCAATATTTTCTTTAAGTTCATTCATGAAAATATCATAAGTAATATTATGAATTACTTTTTTATTAGTCATATCATAATAATGTATTGGTACTACATTAAAAAATTTACTTACCGTTTCTATTGAATTGATAAATTTTTCTTTAAATACTTCAGTTGTAATTTTTCTTCCTTCTTTTGCTTCTCGAATTTCGGTATATTTTTTTGCATCATATATATCTGTATTAATAAATCTAATTTCAATTTCATACCCCTTTTTCAATGCTCTATCTATATTTTCTTTTTGAATTTTATAGTTAGCAAAATTTCCATCTAAGATAAATGAAATATTGTGTTTTAAAGCATAATCCACAAGAATATTTACAGCTTTTGAACTTGCTCTTTGAAATAAATGAGAATTATGACCATTGTAATGTGGACAATATTGTCTAATTTGATCAGCTTCAATAGTATCGATTTTTAATTTTCTACTAATTCCCATTGCCATTTCTGTCTTTCCTGCACCTGGACCACCTGCCATAAAAATTATTTTTTTTGTTTGTTTATTAAATTTGAATACTAGATTGATGAAAATTTTTTTATTAGATTTTACATATTCAAAAGCATTATGACTTATTTTTTCATCTGTTAATTCTGTAATAATATTTTTTTGCTCTAAAGCAAAGTTAATAATATCTTCTTCATCTGGTATTTTTGCCCATTCAAGTGATATTTTTTCTAATTCTAAAACTGCTTGATTTAATATATCTTGTGTAATATTATCAAAATGCTGTTCTAATTCCTCTTTAGCATCATAAGGACCACCAAAGATATAAATATATCCACCTTCTCTTGATTCATATGGTGTATGTTCTGCTGGGTCTTCATAATGTTCCAAAAACCATTCAATAAGTTCATTTTTTGTATAATTATTTTTCATGTTGCTTAATCCATTCTGTTAATTTTTTTGCAGGTGTACTATAACAAGATGCAGCTGCCATACCTTCATCCAATGTTACAATTTCTTCACCAGTAGTATTATCAATTAAAGCAATATTGTATGCCCCACAATCACAAGTACAAATACCATCTCTACTTTTTGTTTCTATTCTATACTTTGTTATAGATTCTTGTTTAGTTGTTAAATGAATGTTGTCATTATATGAGCCTTTCGTGGTTATATATGTGGAATCATTTTTAACTTTCCAACCAGCTCGGCGAAATTCAATTTTAAGTGCTCTATTTAAATTCGTTCCTGATTTGATTGTAATCGTTTTTTCACTCTTATTAAAATGTACTGGGGCATAGACTGTTAATCTTGGTCCACCACATCCACTTAATATAATACTAACAAATACTAAAATATATAATTTTTTCATTTTATCTCCATTTTTTTGTCTAACGGCTAGGCTGAGCTCCATTAAGCTAGACTTCACAAAACTCGGAGAGTTTTTTGGAGGGTAGCTTAATGTGGGACTCCTGCCGATTGTTGTGCGTAGCGAAGCGGAGCACGACAATCGGTGGGTGGCACGTTTAGGGCTCAGCCTAGCCGTCGTACGTTTCCGCAAAGCGGAAACGTACGACTATTTATTAAGAGACATTATACTTAAAACACTCCTTTTATGTCAAATTAAAAGACATATATAATGTTCTATTATTTACATAAAAATATATCAAATTGACATATTTTTATGTAAAAGATACTTTTTTAGATATTATTCTTAAATAAACAATGTCCTTTTATCTTATTAGTTAGATATAAAAAGGACATTATGAGTATTAATTGTTAAAAAAAGTATTAAAAGAACAAAATGTCCCTTAAAAATTTAAAAGTTTTTTAGCCACAAAAAAAGAGTTATTCCAACTACATAAAATCAACTATTTTTTGCTCTCTTACTTATTATGGTATAATCCAACTAAAAAAAGGAACTTAAAAAGATGTTCAAACAACACTCTGAGAGGATAAAAACAGGTGTGGCACTTGTTGTAGCAGTTTTAATCATAGGGATAGTAGACAATTTTTACCTTATGTGGGCTTTTTTGGGGCTTGTTTATATGTTGGCTTTTAAAGAAGCTATGAAACTTTTTAAAATAGAAAATGATTCTTTACTGTTTTTTGGAGCTGTTTTGTGGCTTTTAGCTGGTATCTACCCACAAAGTGATGATTTGTTTGTTTTAGCTGGTGTTGTTTATGGTGGGGCTGTGGCTTACAACAAAGAGCTTAGTTGGAAAAACTTTTTACCGTTTATCTACCCAACTGCTGGTATGCTTTTTATCTGGACAATCTACCAAGAGTATGGGGTTTACTCACTTCTTTGGTTACTCATCATAGTGGCTATGACAGATGTTGGAGCTTACTTTGTAGGAAAAAGTATAGGTAAAACTCAGTTTTGTAAAACAAGTCCAAACAAAACTATGGAGGGTGTTTTTGGTGGTATAGCCATAGCAACTTTTAGTGGTGCTTTGGCTGGTTTGGTTGAGGTTAGTTTTGTAGATGCCCTCATCATCTCATTTGTTGTTTCTGTTAGTTCTATTTTTGGTGATTTATATGAAAGTAGTTTAAAAAGAAATGCTGGTATAAAAGATAGCGGAAACATCCTACCAGGACACGGTGGAGTGTTAGACAGGATAGATGGCTACCTTTTTGGAGCTGTTGTTATGCTTGTGTTTTTAAGATTTTTGAGTTAGTTTTATAATTTTTATGGTTGTCATAACACTTATAACTTGAAAAAGTGAAGCCAATATAAAAGCATAGTAGTGAAGCTTGTCTATGGAGTGAGCTGTGTATGCGAGTGTTGTCATAGCTATGAGCAAAGTTAGGGGCATAGAGTGTGAGAGTCCTAAGAGTATGGAGTCTTTTAAACCTAACTCACGAACAAATATAAGTGAAGCTATAACTCTCATACTTATCATAAGTAGAGCTATCATTAGTGCTTTGCTTATGAGTCCTTCTATGAAAAAAGCATCTAAATGAAAAGATGTTCCTATGTGTATGAAAAATATGGGTATCAAAAAACCAAACCCAAAAGATGAAAGTTTTTCTGGTAAGTGTTTTTTATGTTCAAAAAATGTTGGTATGAAAATCCCAGCAAGAAAAACACCAAATGCTAGTTCTAAGTGTAGGTAAAGCATAACACCTATAAAAAGAAAAAATATCCCCATAGAGAGTCTTATATCTTGTTCTTGATTGTCTTTGTGTGGCATAAGCAGAGTTGATAGTTCTGGATACCACCAAAAAAGAAGTTGCATAAGTTTAAACACTATGAGAATAATCACTAAAAAAAGTACAAGTGATGAGATGATTTTTAAAAGCTCATAACCAAAACCAGATGAAAGTGCAGCAGATGTTAGTGTGAGTATGGCTATGCTTACTATCTCCCCAATCCCACCAGCTGTCATAGAGAGTGTAAGCCAAGGAGTTTTTCCATACTCTTTGCTAAGTGAAGCAACAAGACCTACGGAGATGAGTGGTAAGAGAACTATAAATATATTTCCAAGGTCAAAATATAGTGAAAATGTTATGGAAAAACCGTAAAGTATAGTTAGGTAGATGAGTATCCGTCTTATGAGATAAGATGGAGTTTTTACAACATTTTTCAGGTTTATCTCTGTTCCTGCTATAAACATCAGGTATAAAAAACCAAACTCAGCTACTATCTCAAAAAGGTGTTCGTCGTGTAAAAGACCAACATAACCAAAGATTGAGCCAAAGATTATCTCAACAGGAGTTGTTGGGAGTCTAAAAACCTTTGCAACAAATGGTGAAAAGATAATAATGAGTGAAATAGTGGTTATGAGTATGACATTATCACTCAAACTAAACCTTTGTAGCTACTTCTAAGTTTAGAGATTTTAACATCTCCAAATCTTGATGCATACCCCTACCTTTTGTTGTTAGGTAGTTTCCTATTACTATGGAGTTTGCACCATTTTTAAAAATCTCTGCTTGTCTATCTTTAAACATCATCTCTCTACCACCTGCTACCATTATTCTTTGAGCATCGCTTAACATCTCCCTTGTTAGTTTTACAAGAGAGAGTGCTTCATCTACATGTAGCGGATTAGGGTTTAGTTGTAGAGCTTCGTTGTGGTGGTAAAAGTTTATGGGAACAGATGTTGGTTTTAACTCTTGAAGAGATTTTAACATAGAGATTCTGTCCTCTTGACTCTCTCCAAGCCCAAAGATACCACCACTTATGAGAACCATACCAGCTTCATTTACATTTTGACAAGTTTTGTATCTCTCATCCCAAGAGTGTGTTGTACAGATGTTTGGGTAAAATTCCTTACTTGTTTCAAGGTTGTGGTTATATGCTTTTACACCCGCTTCTTTTAGAGTTTGTAGCTGTTTTAGTGTAGCTGTTCCGTTACAAGCTATGAGTCTTAACTCAGGAGTGTGTTTTTGTAAAACTGTTGCTACTTCACAAACAAAGTTTAAAGTTTTGTCGTTTAAACCTTTGTCAGATGTTACAAGACAAAACCCCAAAGCCCCACTATCTCTCGCATTTTTTGCTTCTTGTATAATCTCGTCCATAGGTTTTTGTTTGTATCTTTGTATATCTGCTTTGTATCTCACACTTTGTGAACAAAATTTACAATCTTCATTACATGTCCCACTGTTTATGTTACAGATAGAACATAGAAATATTTTTTTCATATTAGGCTCTCTTTATTTATGTTTAAAATTTTACATGTAGCATCAAATACCTCACTGGCAAATGTAAAAAATTCAGCTGTATCTTTTTTACTTGGTTTACCATAGGGTAACAATCCAAAAGATGATGGGTATCTTGACTCTATGTATAGGTTGTCAAGTTTTAAAATAATATCCTCATTTTCGTTTAGATTAAAATCGTTGCATAAATCAAAAAGTTTCATCAATGAATGAACTTTTGGTATTTTATGGTTATGAAAAACTAAAAGTGCTTTTAAAGACTTTTCAATAGTTTGTTGAGTATGAAAAGCAACTATGTTAGATAATAGCTCATCATCTAACAGTTTTTTACAGCTTAGTAAGTCTATGTAAGCAAACCTTAACCACTCTTTTGGTTTATCCATATATAACTTTTCCCTTTTGAATCTCATCTACTATAAAACGGTGATTCTCTTTTAGTGCTTTTTTATACATAGCTTTTGTATGCACTATCAAGTCTGTTGGATATTTTCTAAGTATATGTTTTAGTTTTTTTGCAAATTTTAGATAAAGCTTTGTAGTTTCATCATAGTTTTTTGGTATGTTGTCATCATTTGTTACTATGTAAAGGTCTATATCGCTATCTTCATTTGGCTTTCCATATGCATGGCTACCAAAAAGTATAACTTTGTTTGGATTTAGTGGTTCAATAGCTTTTATAATCTCTAATTTTAAAGTTTCTATGTTTATCATCATAAATTATCTTTAAGTTTTTTGGAATTCTATCATAAGTTGTATAAAAATGTGTATAATAGACTTCTTGTAAAATTTAATAAAAAAAGAAAAATTAGGATAGATATGAAAACATACTATTATGTTCACACAGGTCATAGGATAGGGTTAGACAGGTTTAGAAGGGCGGTTGCTATTTTAAATGAGCTAAATTCAGATATTACACTTCTTTGTTCAGATTTTAGGATAGCACAAGTTGCAAAAGATTTTGGAGTGGAAAAAAGTGTGGGGATAGATGTTGTTAGAAACATACCACATATAGCTCAAAATGGTGACAGACTCATATTTGACAGTGATGAGGCAAACCCTATAATGTTGGAAGATATGAAAAACTTTTTTTCAACTTTTATACATGTAGAAGAAAATGAGGTGGTTGTAGATAAAAAGTATTTTAAAAATTTTGAAAAAACAACAAAAATTTCATACTTTTTTGGTGATGATGATTATGAAAAAGATTTGATGAAACATATAGATTTTATAGATGGTTTAGATGTGGCTTTGGGGCTTGGTTTTTACTATTTTTTAGATTATGAAGATGAGTTAAGAGAGAGATTTTCAAAATGTTTTGAGTTTGAAGAGTATGATGAGATGGTAACAACAAGTGAAATTTTGGTTACATCTTCGCCACAAGCTGTTTTAGATAGTTTAGCAAGTGGAGGTAAGCCTGTATATTTTCAAAGAGAAGACTACACTCAAAGTTTCAACAAAATTTTTGAAAAATTTGGTGTACCTATTATATTTGACTACAATCAAGAAAAATTAAATGAAGTTATAACAAATATAGATAGTATAAATTATTCTGAAATTACACAAAATAGTAACAAAATAGTAAATACTATAAAAAATAGCTTAAATTTATAAGGACTTAAAACTATTTTGGTAATAATGATGTTTTTAAAATTCTCATAAGTGAGCAAAACATGAAAGATATTAGCCGTAGAGGTTTTATGGGTAAAGCATTTGGTGCTGTTGCTGGTGTTGGTGCCGTAGCTTCATTATATGCTATGAAAAAATCTTGGGACCCACTTCCAAGTGTAAAAGCTGCTGGTTTTACAACTCTTGATATGTCAGATTACAAAGACAATGAACTTGTAACTGAAAAATGGAGAGGTAAGCCTATTTTTGTTCTTAAACAAAATGCAGAGATGGTAGAAACAGCAAAGAAAAATCCAAAAGATATGGAAAGACTTATAAAAGTTGGTGAGTCTTACTATATGATTTGTGTTGGTCTTTGTACTCACCTAGGTTGTATTCCTGGTTATAACCCAGAAGAAAAAAGTTTCCTTTGTGCATGTCATGGTGGTATGTATGATGCAACTGCTCTTGTTACAAAAGCTCCACCACCAAGAGGTCTTGATATACCTCCGTTTAAAATAGATGGTACTAAAATGGTACTAGGTGAAGAAGGTCCAGAGTACAAAAAGATGTTAGAATCTGGTGTAACTCTAAAAGTATAGGAAAGGAAAAAAATGGCACATTTTACAAAAGCTACAAGTGTTCACGACTGGCTTAACCAAAGACTTGGTATAGACACAGTTCGTCGTGTTATGGCAACTGAGTATTGGATTCCAAAAAACATTAACTTCTTATGGGCTATGGGTATGGTTCTTGCAATCACATTCGGTCTGTTGTTAGTGTCTGGTATCTTTTTATTGATGTATTATCAACCAAATGTAGCAACTGCATTTGACAGTGTTAACTACACTATCATGAGAGAGGTTGAATTTGGTTGGTTATGGAGACATATTCACGGTGTTGCTGCATCTGTTGTTTTCTTAATCATCTACATCCATATGTTTACAGGTATCTACTACGGTTCTTATAAAAAGGGTCGTGAGATGATTTGGATATCTGGTATGTTACTGTTTGTTGCATTCTCTGCTGAGGCTTTCTCTGGTTATATGCTTCCATGGGGACAAATGTCTTACTGGGCTGGTATGGTTATTACTAACCTTTTTGCTGGTGGTTCTTTACATGCAGATGGTTTAGTTGAGTGGATTCGTGGAGATTATGTTCCTGCACAAGCATTCCTTAACCGTTTCTTTATGTTACATGTACTTCTTATCCCATTGGCTATTTTAGGTCTTATTGGTTTACACTTTGGTGCATTAAGAATCCCTCACGTTAACAACCAAGATGGTGAAGAGATAGATTTTGAAGCAGAAGCTGCAAAATATAAAGCTGGTGATAAAAAAGGTTCAAAAGTTATCGCTTTCGTTAATGACTTTATGTCAAAAGATATGATGGTTGTAGGTTTTTACCTAATCTTCTTCTTTTACTTAGTGTTCTTCCATTACGATTTTGCTATGGACCCTGTTAACTTTGACCCTGCTAATGGTCTTAAAACTCCTGCTCATATCTATCCTGAATGGTATTTCTTATGGTCTTATGAGATTCTTCGTCCGTTCTCAACTGACATCGGTCTTATAGCTTTTGCATTTGCACAAGTTATTTTTGTTCTTCTTCCATTCTTAGATAGAAGTCCAAATACAGTTCCAGCAAGTCGTCGTGGATTGTTCAAATACTGGTTCTGGGCAATGTTAGTAGATATGATTGTTCTTACAGCTATGGGTAAATTGCCACCAGAAGGTATATTTAGTACAATAGGTCTGTATGCAGCATTAACATTTATTGGTCTATGGATAATTCTTCCATTTATCACTAAATCAGAGAAAAAAGCATAAGGGGTAAAAAGTGAAAGAATTATTTATATTAGTTGTTGTAGCTGTTTTTACTTCTATAACATATTATTTGGTTGAGCCATTTGCTCACTCTCAAATGCACCATCATATAGAGAGTGAAGGTTTTACATACAAAGATTTACCAGCATTAACTAAAAAAGGTGATGCTACTCGTGGTAAAGATTTAGTTATGGGTGCTGGTGCTTGTACTGGTTGTCACTCTATTGAAGTAGCTGGTATGCCAGCTCCTATGGATGCTGTAAGTGCTAGTGGTGCTTATGGTGTTAATCCACCAGATTTAAGTAATGCTGGTTCTGTTTATGATGCTAAGTTCTTGGCAGCACTTATTAAAAATCCAGCTCATGCTTTAATGGTTGAACATAAATTTGACCCTGCAAAAGGTCAAATGCACCCAATGGCACAGTTCTATGGTGCTGGTGGAGATTTAGACCAAGAGGTGGCAGATATGGTTGCTTACTTACAATCTATCGCTCCAAAAGGTGAAAAACTAACTCCAAAAATGGCATTTGAAACTGCTTGTGGTAGATGTCATGCTGTTCACTATGAAAACTGGACTCAAATTGGTGAGAAACCTAAGTTCAAGAAAAAACAAGATGAGTTAGCTTTTGATACAAAAGTTCTTGATTATCAAGATAACCTTAGAAAATATATGGGTACACTTCCACCAGATTTGAGTATCTACATTAGAAGTCGTGGTGAGCATTACATCAAAACTTTTATGGAAAACCCTCAAAACTACCTAAAAGGTACTGCAATGCCTCGTGTTGGTGTAAATGCAGAAGCTGCTGAGAAAGTGATTGAGTATCTTGAAGATAGTGGTGATACAAAAAGACATGAGAGAGAAGAAGTTGGTAAAAAAGTTATGGTTTATATCATAATCTTTGCTATCTTTGCTCTTTTATGGAAAAAACAAGTGTGGAAAGAACTACACTAAAACCTTCTTGTTAGGGAGATAATTTCTCTCTAACATTTTTTTAACTTCCTTCCAAATTTCAGTTTTTTATGAATATAAATAAGTTAAACTTCTTTTATGAAAAACTTTGAACAATTTTTAAAAGATAACCTTCCAAAATCGGATTCTTTTCACCCACACTATGAAAAAGCTTTGCAAGAGATGTTACAGGCTGGTGGAAAAAGATTTAGACCTGCATTACTTTTAGGTGTTGTAAATGCTTATAATCCTCTTATGTTAGAGAGTGCCAGATATGCTGGACTTGCTATTGAGCTTTTACATACATACTCACTTATACATGATGATTTACCATCTATGGATGATTCACCACTTAGAAGGGGTAAACCAACTCTCCATACTATCTATGGTGAAACAACAGCAGTACTAGTTGGAGATGCATTAAATACTTATGCTTTTGAAGTGTTGAGCAATGCTCCATTTTCAGATAAAACAAGAGTTTCTCTCATAAGGGAATTGGCTACAAATGGTGGTTTAAATGGTATGGTATTGGGTCAAGCCATAGATTGTTATTTTGAAAACAAGCCATTAAAAGTAGAAGATATAAAATTTCTACACACAAACAAAACAGCAAAACTTATAGCAGCATCTTTAAAAATGGGAGCTATCATAGTTGGTAAAGATGATGTCGCAGATAGTTTGTACGATTTTGGTATAAAGCTTGGTTTGTTGTTTCAGATACAAGATGATATTTTAGATGTCACACAAACATCACAAGAAGCTGGAAAACTTACAAACAACGATGGAGATAAAAACAGTTTTGTAACAATTTTGGGGTATCAAAAAGCTATGAAAGAAGCGAATAGTTTAGCAGATGAGTTGATTTCAGAGATGGAAGGTTTTGACACTCAACTAAAAGATGAGTTGTCTAATCTTTTATTAAAATATATAAACAGACATAAAGACTAATCTAAAATAGTCTTTATGTTTTCTATACGATTTAGAGTTTCTTCTTTACCAATTACTGCCATAACAACATCTAAACCAACCCCACCCATTTTACCAAGTAGTGCCATACGAAGTGGCTGACCAATCTTTCCAAAACCAACTTCAAGTTCTGTTATAACATCTTCCATAAGTTTATGATACTCAGACGGCAGGTGTAGATTTTCACTCTCTTTTAGTTTTTGAGCAAATGTTTCTAAAACCTCTTTTGCATTACCTTTAAAAGCTTTTTTCATAGCTTTTTCATCATAAGATGTTGGGGCATTTAAAATCTCTTTTGCTATCTCTGCCATCTCTTTGAGAGTTTTTGCTCTCTCTTTTAGAGCATCTAAAAGTATCTCTTTTTTGTCGTGTGAGCTAAGAACTATCCCAAAATCAACCAAAAGTTCACAAAGCTTATCATTTGAAGTGTTTTTAATGTAGTGAGCATTTAGCCAGTCAAGTTTTTGAGTGTTGTAGATAGATGCAGATTTATTTATATCTTTTGGATTGAAAAGCTCTTTCATCTCCTCCATACTAAAAATCTCTTGGTCACCATGACTCCAACCCAAACGAACCAAAAAGTTTAAAAGTGCTTGTGGTGTGTAGCCCATCTCTTTGTAAGCCATAACATCTGTTGCACCATCTCTTTTACTCAGTTTTTTACCCTGTTCGTTGTGTATCATAGGCACATGGTAAAATTTTGGTACATCAAACCCAAGAGCTTCATAAACTACTATCTGTTTTGGTGTGTTACTTAGGTGGTCATCACCCCTTATAACTTCGTTTATGCCCATCAAAGCATCATCAACAGCAACAACAAAGTTGTAAGTTGGACTTCCATCTGCTCTTGCGATTATAAAATCATCTAAAATATCTTCTGCTTGAAAAACAACATCACCTTTTATGCCGTCTTTTACAACTATCTCACCAGTTTGTGGAGCTTTTATGCGGATAACTGGTTCAACACCATCTGGCGGAGTGCCCTCAAAGTCACGGTAACGACCATCATATTTTGCTCTTTGTTTGTTTGCCATCTGAGTTTGACGAAGCTCATCTAACTCCTCTTTACTCATATAGCACTTATATGCTTTGCCTTCATCTAAAAGCTGTTTTATATATTTTGCATATATTTCATCTCTTTGAGATTGGTAAGTTATCTCACCGTCGTGTTCAAGCCCTAACCATTCAAAAGCTTTCAAAATAGCTTCTGTTGCCTCTTGTGAGTTTCTTTTTTTATCTGTATCTTCTATGCGAAGAACAAATTTTCCACCATTTTTTCTAGCCCACAAATAGGAAAAAAGAGCTGTTCTCAAACCACCTATGTGAAGGTAACCTGTTGGACTTGGAGCAAAACGAGTAACTACCATATATCTGCCTTTATGAAAATTAATGTGAGATTTTAGGCAAATGTTGGTTAAAGATTGGTAAAATAGTGGCTAACTTTTGAGAAATGGATTTTTATGTATAAAATTTTTATGGGTTTATTTTTGTCACTTTGTTTAAATGCACAAATGGTAGATGGGATAGGTGTTATCGTTGGAGATAAAGCGATAACTTTGGTAGAGATAAAAAATGAGATGAATATTCTACATGTAGATGAAAAAAGTGCTACTAAGTTACTCATTAGAAGAGCTTTGGAAAGTATAGAGATTGAAAAAAGGGGTATAAAAGTTACAGATGAAGAGGTATTTGAAGATATAAAAATAACTGCAAAAAGAAACAATATGAGTGTGGACCAGTTTTATACAGCTATTAGAGAATCAAATGGTTTAACATCTTCTCAACTAAAACAAAAAATAAAACAAAAAATAGAGAGTCAAAAACTTTACAATGCTATTAGCTATTCACTCATAACTCAACCAACAGATGGTGAGTTAAAAGAGTATTTTGAGTTACATAAAGATAAATTTATTCATCCATCATCTTTTGATGTTATATCTTATAGTTCTTATGATAAAAATATATTGTTGAAAAAACTTCAAAACCCTATGTTTATATCGCCAGATATCTCTGTAAAAGAACAAACTTTGGTTTATGAAAAACTACCTAGACCATTGGCAACTTTACTTGAAGGTACACAAGATGAAACTTTTACAAAGATTATCCCTGCTGGTGCAAATAGTTTTGTAATGTTTTATCTAAAAGCTAAAAATACAACAACTGATGTTGTATTTGAAGATGTAAAAGATGAGATAAAAAGTTTATTAATGGCTCAAAAAAGGGAGAAAATTTTGAGTGATTATTTTCAAAGACTTCAAAATAATGACAATATAAAAATTTTAAGAAGATTAGATGCTAAGTGATAAAAATTTTTTAAATATAGCATTTGAGATAGCAACAGCTTCTAAATGTGTTTCAAAACAGGTTGGGGCGGTTATTGTAAAAGATGGTAGGGTGCTTAGTACAGGTTACAACGGTACTCCGTCAGGGTATGTAAACTGTTGTGATTATTGGGATGGTAAATATACAAAAGAGCACCATGAATGGAGTAAAACATACGAAATACATGCAGAGATGAATGCCATAATCTGGGCAGCTAGAAAGGGTATAAGCATAGAGGATGCTACTATATATGTAACTCTTGAACCTTGTAGTGAGTGTAGTAAAAATCTTATAGCAAGTGGTATAAAAAGAATAGTTTATGCAAAAGAGTATGAACATACACACTCTGAGATTATCTCAAAATTTATCAAAGATAATGGGGTAAGTATAGAAAAACTGCAAATTTAGTAAAACTTTAAGTTTTTTTAGTTACAATTCGCCAACTTCTTCTTAGACCTGTGCAATGGTTGCTTGAAGCACTGTGTCAGGGTAGGAATACAGCAGCACACTTTAAGTAGCTATGTGCCGCAGGTATCTGGGGAGAAGCCTTTTTAGTTATCTTCCCTGTATTTTGATATTCCACAAGGCTGATTTGGTGTAGGTGGATTTTCCTTTAAGTATTTTAAATCTTCCAAAGTTTGGTCTAAAACCCTTTTTTGTTGTAATAGTGGTAGCATAAGATTATCTTTCTCATTTAGAGGGATACTCCAATCCAAAAGTATCTTCTCAACCTCATTTTGTAACTCTTGTAGTGCGTTTTCTATGTGTTTTATCGAATTCATACTTAAAGTATAGCAAAATTTTAGGAAAAACTGGGTATAATTTCGTTCCCAAATTTTACGAAAAGGATTATCGATGCCAAAAATGAAATCGGTAAAAGGCGCAGTTAAGCGTTTTAAAGTTAAGAAAAATGGTTCTATCAAAAGAGGAACTGCTTTTAGAAGCCACATCTTAACTAAACAAGATGCAGATACTCGTCGTAAGCAAAACACTCCAAAAGTGATTGCAAAAGTTGATGAAAAAAACATTAAGGCTATGATTAACTAATTTTTAGTTTCTCATTATATCTCCAACTATGTAGTTGGGCAAGTCCACCAAAGCAGTGGCACCTTGACTACCAAAAGAGTAGCTGGGTAAAGAAAACAAAAGGAAAGAAATGCCAAGAGTTAAAACAGGTGTTGTTCGTAGAAGAAGACACAAAAAGATATTAAAATTAGCAAAAGGTTTTTATAGCGGTCGTCGTAAACATTTTAGAAAAGCAAAAGAGCAAATTGAACGCTCACTTATGTATGCTTTCCGTGATAGAAAACAGAAAAAAAGAGAGTTCCGTAAACTATGGATTATCCGTATAAATGCAGCTTGTCGTTTAAACGGTATGAACTACTCAACTTTCATAAACGGTCTTAAAAAAGCTGGTATCGAACTTGATCGTAAAATTTTAGCTGATATGGCTATGAATGATGCTGCTGCATTTAGTGTAGTAGTTGAATCTGCAAAAACAGCTCTAAACAAGTAACCTCCATCTATGAGCTTTTTTGCTCATAGAATTTCAAATACTCCATTTACCTTTTTACTGATTTTTAGCTAAAATACCCTAAAAAGGAACTATTACCATGAAATTTGCCGACCCAAAAAATAACTTAGCATTTAAAAAGATATTTGGTAACTCTAAACATAAAAATATACTCATATCTTTTCTAAACTCTGTTTTGGACTTTAAAGGTGGTAAAGAGATAGTAGATGTAGAGTTGGCAAACCCATACCAAGTTCCAAAAATCCCAGAACTAAAAGAAACTATCTTAGATATACAAGCAACAAACAAAAATGGTGAAAAGTTTATAGTAGAGATGCAAAGAAAAGATTTGGGTAACTTTACTAAAAGAAGCCTTTACTATACAAGTAAAGCTTATGTAGAACAACTACCAAAAGGTAATGACTACACATCACTTAAAAAAGTTTACTTCATAGGTATAGTAAACTTTGAGATATTTAGTAGTAAAAACTATATATCAAGACATCTTATCATAAACCAAGAAACACATAACCAAGATTTAGATGACTTTGAATTTACTTTTATAGAACTACCAAAATTTAAAAAAGAGCTAAACGAACTCCAAACTGTTTTAGATAGATGGATATACTTCATAAAAAATGCAAGTGATTTAACTCTCATACCAAAAGAGTATGAAAATAAAGAGGAGTTTGTAGATGCTTTTGAAGTAGCAAAACAAACATCGTGGGATAAAGAAGAGTTAAAAGTTTATGAGTATATGGCTCTAAAAGAGTTTGATGAGATAAATGCTTTACGAACTGCTGAGGAGAAAGGGTTACAAAGAGGTTTACAAGAGGGTAAAAAAGCTGAAAAAATGGAGATAGCAAAAAAATCTATCTCACAAGGTTTAGATAATGCTACCATATCTATAATCACAGGTTTAGATGAAAGTGAGATAGAGAGTTTGAGAGTATTATTAACCCATTTTTTATGCGAAACAAGATAAAATCTCTTTATGATAAAAAGATACCCTACAAAAAAAATATATGTCGGAGATGTGGCTGTTGGTGGCGATGCACCAATTAGCACTCAGTCTATGACATTTTCAAATACAAAAGATATAAAAACAACTGTTGAGCAGATAAAAAGGCTACACTTTGCTGGTTGCGATATAGTAAGATGTGCTGTGGTAGATGAAGAGGATGCGAGAGCTTTAAAATCTATAAAGGAGCAGATAGAACTCCCACTTGTAGCAGATATACACTTTAACCACAAGTTAGCACTCATAGCCTCAGAGGTTGTGGACTGCATAAGGATAAACCCTGGAAATATAGGCTCAAAACAAAAAGTAAAAGAGGTTGTAAAAGCTTGTCAAGAAAGAAACCTACCCATTCGCATAGGTGTAAATGCCGGTAGTTTGGAAAAAGAGTTTGACAACAAATATGGAGCCACAGCACAAGCTATGGTTGAGAGTGCAAAATACAACATAGCATACCTAGAAGATTTAGGGTTTGATGATATAAAAATCTCTCTAAAAGCGAGTGATGTTGAGCGAACTGTTAAAGCTTACAGACTCCTTCGCCCACAAAACAACTACCCTTTTCACCTTGGAGTTACAGAAGCTGGAACACTGTTTCATGCCACTGTAAAAAGTGCCATAGGTTTGGGAAGTTTACTACTTGATGGGATAGGCGATACTATGAGAGTCTCCATAACAGGTGAGCTTGAAGAGGAGATAAATGTCGCAAGAGCTATCTTAAAAGACAGTGGAGCTATGCCAGATGGACTAAACATCATCTCTTGCCCTACATGTGGAAGGATAGAAGCAGACTTGGTAAGTGCCGTAGCGGAGATAGAAAAAAGAACAAAACACATCAAAAAGCCACTAAATGTAAGTGTGATGGGGTGTGTGGTAAATGCCATAGGTGAAGCAGCACATGCAGATGTTGCGATAGCCTATGGAAAAGGCAAAGGGCTTGTTATGGTAAAAGGTGAGGTTGTAGCAAACCTCAGTGAGGACAAACTTGTAGATAGATTTATTCAAGAGGTTGAAAACTATGCAGGATAATCTCTATAACATAGTATTTGAGAGAAGTGTTTTAAGCTCTATATTTTTTGAGAGTTCCCAACTTGAAGATATAAGTTCTATTTTAAAAGTTGATGATTTTTACTTACCAGCTCATCAAGATATATACAAAGCTATGTTAAATATCTTTGGTTCAAATAGCTTTGTAGATGAAGAGTTTGTAAAACAAGAACTAATCCGTATGAAGAAGTATGATGAGAAAGTTTTTTTGGAGGTTTTATCTGCAAACCCTATCTCAAATACAAAAGCATACATAGATGAGATAAAAGAAAAAGCACTTAAAAGAAACCTACTCTCTTTAACAACTGAGATAAAAAGGGTAACTTTGGAAGAGGAGTTACCATCTAATGAAGTTGTAGATATAGTTGAGAAAAAACTTTATGAAATAACACAAGACAATGAAACTGGCGATTTTAAAGATGCTCAAAAAGTAACTCACGATACTATGAAGTTCATAGAGGAGATGAAAGCCAAAGGTAATAACATCTTAGTTGGTGTAGATACAGGTTTTAGAGAGTTAAATAAGATGACAACAGGTTTTGGAAAAGGTGACTTGGTTATCATAGCTGCTAGACCTGCTATGGGTAAAACATCTTTTATTTTAAATACTGTAAACAACCTTTTAGAACAAAATAAAGGGGTCGCATTTTTCTCTTTGGAGATGCCAGCAGAGCAGTTGATGTTGAGGTTGTTATCTATTCAAACATCTATCCCTCTTCAAAAACTAAGAGTTGGAGATATGAGTTCTGAGCAGTGGTCTAGGCTTAGTGTTGCTACAAACAAGATGAATGAGGCTAAA
>Ga0256837_1001378_pt1 | contig 16808 bp, 16 predicted proteins | sample 4562384metaG_FD_185976 | JGI IMG/M metagenome (GOLD analysis project Ga0256837, IMG submission 185976) | Hydrothermal vent microbial communities from Guaymas Basin, Mexico - 4561-384 | ecosystem: Environmental > Aquatic > Marine > Hydrothermal vents | place: Mexico: Guaymas Basin | collected...
TGTTGGTTCTGGGATTTGTACACAGATATATTTTCGCTCTCCACCATCTTCGGCATTGAGTTGCATCACTGCATGGGCTGTTGTTGCTGAACCTGAGAAGAAGTCTAGGATTATATCATTTGTATTTGTACCTATTTTTAATATTTCTGTAATGTATGGTATTGGTTTAGGTGTATCAAATAATATTCTTTCAAATATACTTTTAATTTCATCAGCTGCATTTGCTGCATTTGAAGTTGTATCCCATATTGTTTCAGGTATTTTACCTTTATTCTCAAAAATAAATAATTTTCTATAAATATTATCATCTCTAATTATTAAGCGATTTTCTATATCCATTTTTTTTAAATTTTCTTTGCTAAAAAGCCATAATCTTTCAGCAAAATATTGACCATCTTTTGTAGTAAAATCATATTTAACTCCACCTTGTGTACCTCTTGCCCAAGTAGCCAACATTCTATAATCACCTCTGGAATCATTATCTGGATTTTTATAAGCTTTTTTAGTACTTTCATCTAATTCAAGATAGTTCGTATTAAAATTATTTTTATTTTTTGCATATACTAATAAATATTCATGCGATTTACTGAACCATTTAGCAGAATTATCTCTACCCCTTTTTCTATTCCAAATTACACTAGCTACAAAATTATCCTCCCCAAAAATCTCATCACAAAGTTTTCTAAGGTTTGCCACTTCATTATCATCTATACTTATAAAAATAACCCCATCATCTTTTAGTAAGTTTCTGGCTAACTTTAATCTAGGGTACATCATACTAAGCCAATCGCTATGGTATCTTCCATTTGTGTCGGCATTTACACTTAGCTTATTGCCCTCACTATCTACTTGGTTTGTTACTTCAAGATAGTTTTTGATATTGTCTTTAAAATTATCTTTATATACAAAATCTTTTCCTGTGTTGTATGGTGGGTCTATGTATATTATCTTCACTTGTTTGTGGTATGATTTTTGTAGAAGTTTTAGCACCTCTAAGTTATCGCCCTCTATGTAGAGGTTTTGTGTAGTGTCCCAATCTTTACTATCCTCATAAGAAGGTCTTAGTGTTCCAGTAGATGGTGTTTGAGCTATCTTTTTAGCATTTTGTTTACCGTTCCATGTGAAATTGTATCTTTCATTTTCATCATCTGTAAAGTTACCTAATTCCTCTTGAAGTTTTGTAAAGTCGATTTTACCTTCACTAAACACTTCTGGAAATAACTCTTTTAGTTTTGTTACATTTTTACCCACTATATCTAAACTTTTACCATCTAATCTTTTCACTTTAACCCTTTTTTTAATTTATATGTTATCATTTCAGCACTTACGGTGAGTCCCTGCATGCACACTTACCTTTTTCTTAGAAGTTTCATTATAAAGTCTTTTATTTTTTCGTCTCTATCTTTTAAAATTTTGATTCTAAATCAACACTATTTTTTATATTATCAGTATCATCTAGTAAATAATACAAACTATAATACACATCTAACAATCTATGATGATAAATATTTTTTCGTATCTCTTTATAAACTCCATTAACTTTAATACTACGATAATTTCTATTAAAAAGTCGCCCATTGTGAGCACACCTATTTCTAAGCTCTTTAAGTCGTAACAAATAGTTTAAAAATACATATTCATTATAAAATCCAAATCTTTTTGCGATAAGCTTTAAGATTATTTTATCATCTATTTGAAGTTTAGAAAGTATTTTTATCAAGCTTCCTAGTGTTAAATTTTCTATAAAATAATGAAATGGTGGATAGTTAATATTTTTAGCTTCATCTATTATAAGAGTTTGTGAGATTAAATACTCTTGTTTGTTTTTATCAAAACTATAATATTTTAAATAATACTCTTGATAATGCAAGTAAATTTCTGAATTTTTACTTTTATTTTGTTCTTTTATTTCCCAATCATAAAGTGATTCATAGTTTAAACTAAAGTCTTTATTATAACTACTTTTAAGTAGATATAAAAATGGATTATCACTCAGTTCATAAACTATTTCTATAAGATAAGCTTTGAGTTTTACTTCAACTTGTGAAGATAAAGAAAACATTTTAGAAGATATAACTCTATCTGTATCATACAATTCAAAAAGATCATCAAAAGAGTAGTTTTCTAAGCCATCTCTAAAAGATTTAATATAACCTTTTAATCTAAATATACCTATATTTTGAACTCTTTTTTCTATATCTTCTTTAGTTAAAGTAATAGATGGTTGTAATCCATTTTTATAAAGTTCATCTATATATCCTGATATAGTTAGTTTTTTATAGTTATACCTCATCTTTATACCTTTTGAAGTTTTTTAAGCGCTATATTTAGATCTATTTTTGCTCTTATGTTATCTTTTTTTTATCTTTAAGATTATATCGTTTATGATTACTTTGATAGATAGGTGCTATAAAAAATTTTCATTATCTATTGGCACCTTATACTGTCCTCTAACAGTAAGTATAATATTCTACTGTTTTTATTGTTTGATTTTGATAAAATAAAATATTATCTTTTTAATGCTAAAATTCAATAAAAAAGAGATTCTATGAGTATTAAATCTAAACCTATGGGTGTTTACCAAACAAATTGTTATATTGTAACTGAAGATGGAAAAGATTTTATTATCGATCCAGGGGTTGGAGCTACTGAGTGGGTTTTACAGAATGTTACTAATCCTGTTGCTATTTTCAATACACATGGGCATTTTGATCATGTGTGGTCAAATGATGAGCTTCAAAAAAAGTTAAATATCCCTTTATATACTCCAAAAGGTGATGTTATGCTTTTAAAAGAGAGTTCATGGATGCCTGATCTTCCACCATCTACACCAGATGTTGAAGTTGAACCAGATCAAGAGTTTGATTTTGATGGTGTGAAAGTTAAATTTCGCCATTTTGCTGGACATTGTCCAGGATGTTCTACTATTGAGATAGGCGATGCTATGTTTAGTGGTGATTTTATTTTTGAAAAATCTATCGGTAGAACTGATTTTCCATACTCATCACCTGATGATATGAAAGATTCATTAAGAAGATTCAAAGAGTTAGATTTTGATAAAACCATCTATCCAGGGCATGGTGGAACAACAACTATAAAACAAGAGCAACAGTATGTTGATTATTGGATAGAACAGCTATAAAGAGAGTGTAGATTAAAATCTACTTCTCTTTTTCAACAATGGCATCTGCTTTATCTGTTAGTGTTAACTTTAAAACATGTCTCTCAGTGATTACAGTTTTAAATTCACCCTCAAAAACTTTAATATCTAAAACATGACCAGTTACATAAACATTTCTTTTTCTACCCTCAGTATGGCGAACTCTAGCTATAAAGTTTACCTCATTATGAAGTTTAACAGGTGCTAAAAACTGACAACTACTAGCAACCAAAACAACATTTTTTTCATTTACAGCAGCCATAGCAGCAAAATCAGCAGCAGAAAATATATAACCACCATGAATTAAACCAACATCATCAGCTAACATATCAACTGTTGTTGTTAATCTAACCTCAACATAACCCTCTTGAAAAGTGATAATTTCACCAGCTAAATTACGGTTTATTTTTTCATGAGTTTTTAAGATAAGTGGTGTTTCATCCCTATCAAAATCTAGTTCTAACTCTTCCTCTTCCTCTGAAACCTCTATCATTTTTTATCCTTTATCAATCTTACATATACCCTAGCTGGAGCTGGATACCCCTCTACTGTTTTAGAGTTATCATTTGGATCTAAAAAATCTTCTAACGATTGCCCCTCTATCCACTCTGTTTTTCTTTGCTCATTAGCATCTGTTACAGATGTTTCTAAAACTTCAAAACTACTAAATCCTGCTCTTAAGCACCAATTTTTAAGTGCTGGAATCGTTGGCACAAAATATATATTTGGAATCTTAGAGTATGAAGATTTTGGTGTTAAACATATCTCCAAATCACCATCTATATAAAAAGTATCTAGTATAACTTCACCTTTTTTATCTAAACCTTTATAAAGTGATTTTAACATCGCCACAGGATCACTTCTATGGTAAAGTACACCTAAACAGAATATAGTATCAAACTTCTCTTCATAAAATTCTAAATGCTCAACACCTAAAAGTTCATAAACTATATCACTTTTAACAAAATGGTTTATAAAATCAAACTGTGTTTTATAGAGTGGAGATGGATCAAAACCAACTAAAGATTTTGGAGAATCCTCCTCCATACGAAAAAGATAGTAACCATTGTTACAACCTATATCTGCGACCCTTTTATCTTTTAGATTAAAATGTGGTCTTAAAAGATTGTACTTAATATTACTTTTCCACTCTGTATCTATAAATGTGTTACAAACTTCAAATGGCCCTTTTCTCCAAGGCATCAACATCTTAGCAACATCATAAACTTTTTTTTCATCTGTATCGGCAATAATTTTAACACAATCACCCAACTCTACCCTAGATGAAACATCATCTAAACTATCTATCGCTTCTCTTAGTGGTGCTATATTTTTCCAACTCATCCACTTTTGTCGCTCTTTTCTTAAATTTTCTAAGTTCATTTTATTCTTTATCTACCTAAATTTGAATATAATTGTACCCTAATTTAAGCTGAAGGTATATTATGAGATTAGAAAAAAAGGCAACACTTGTTTCAACTTCTGTGGCAGCTGTACTTGTTTTAATGAAAATGACTGTTGGAATACTTAGTGGTTCTATCGCTGTATTAGCATCTGCTATCGATTCATTTTTAGATTTGACTGTGTCCCTATTTAACTATTTCGCATTAAATAACGCTGAGAAAGATCCTGATGACCAGTTCCATTATGGTAGGGGTAAAATAGAACCATTAGCTGCTGTTATAGAGGGTGTTGTTATATCTTTATCTGCTCTATTTATTTTATATGAAGCGTTAGTTAAGATTGTTTATCCAAGAGAGATGGCACACATGAGTGATAGTATCTATGTGATGATAGCCTCTTTTGTGATAACAGCTTTTTTAGTTACTTTTTTAAATTATGTAGCAAATAAAACAAAAAATATGGTTATAAAAGCTGATGCTCTACACTATAAAACAGACCTATTCTCAAATGGTGCTGTATTGGTAGCTTTAGTTCTTATCTCATATACCGGTGAGAATCTTATCGACCCTATACTTGGTGTTGGTATCGCAATATATATGATATATTCAGCTATCCCTATCATAAAAGAGGGGATTTTAATGCTTCTTGATGCTGCCCTTGATAGTGAAGATATAGATAGAATCAAAGAGGTGATAGTTAGTGAAGATAAAGTTAATGATTACCACTTCCTACAAACTCGTGAAGCTGGATCAAATATCTTTATATCGGTACATCTTGTGTTTAACCTAGATATATCTCTATATGATGCTCATCTAATCTCAGATAGAGTTGAGGAGAGAATCGCATCACTCTTTGAAGATAAAAAAACTCATGTATTGATACATATGGATCCTTACGATGATTCACAAATGAATGAATTGGAAAATAGAGCATAAAAAAGAGGCAGTTTTTATCAAGTTTTAATGAGATTTTACATAGAATTACAAAAATATACTACTAAGGCTTTTAACTAATGATTACATGGATGCAAAGACATAGAAAATACCTCATAATAACTATTTGGATCTCAACAATAGCTTTTGTTGGAGCTGGATTTGTTGGTTGGGGACAATATAGCTACGGAGATAAAGCTGGAGCAGTTGCTAAAGTTGGTGATGTTGAGATAACAATGGGTGAACTACAAAAAAGTTACTCATCTCTATATGCTCAATATAACAAAGTTTTTCAAGGTAACTTTGATGAAGAGAAAGCAAAAAGCTTTGGTTTACAAGCTCAGGCACTTAAACAGTTAACAAATCAAGCACTTATACTTAATCTAGCTAAATCTTACGATTTAGATATTAGTAATGATGAGTTAATAGCTGAACTAAAAACTCAAAAATATTTCTTTAAAGATGGTGTTTTTGATAAAGAAACATATAAACAAGTTCTATCTATGAATAAGCTTAGTTTAAAAGAGTATGAAGCAGATCTAAAAAAAGAGCTACTTATAAGAAAAACTTTAAAACTACTATCTGTTAAAACTGATAATAACGAAGAGAATATTTTAAACACTATATTAAATATAGCTGATAAGATAGAGTATAAAGTTTTAAATGATGATAAAATTGATGTTGATAGCTCAGATAAAGCTTTAAAAGCTTACTGGGAAGATAGAAAACTTAACTTTATGAGTGATATAAGCTATGAAGTTAAATATATTACACAACCTAAAGTATCTAAAGAGTACGAAGATAGCAAGATATCTCAACACTACCAAGAGAATAGAACTCACTTTAAAGGTGAAGATGGAAAGATACTACCATTATCAAAAGCTAAAGATAAAGTTGTAGATGAGTTAAATGCTAAAGCAACAAAAGATTTAGCACTAAGAACTTATATCTCTTATAAAAAAGGTAAATTACCAACTGAAACTAAAGTTGAAACTACAACTATCTCATCTTCAGATAATAAATTTAACCAAGAGAGTTTAGACAAAATCTCAAAACTATCTTTAACTTCACCTTTTATGAAACCTGTAAAAGTTGGTGATGAATATATTATATTTGAATTAGTAAAAATAAATCCATCACAAGCTAAAAGCTTTAAAGATGTGAAAGATGAGATATTACCTTTATATATAGCAGATAAAAAAAGGGAAAAGCTTTTAAAACTAGCTAATGATTCAGTATCTACTTTTAAAGGTAAAACTACTGATTTTATAACTAGTGCTAATGAAGATGCTATAAAAGGTTTAACAACTCCAGAGGTAAGTAGTTTCTTAAAACAACTTTTTATGGGGCAAACAAAAAGAGGTTTTATAGATTTACAAAATGGAAAAATCGTTCTTTATGATATTTTGGAACAGAAGTTGCTTTCTAAAAAAAATAACATTAAAAACGATTCAATTTTACAATTGAAAAGTTCTATGTTTAGTGAAGGTCTTATCAAAAACCTACAAAACAAATATAAAACTGAGATATTTATAGAAGGACTCTAATTTTGAGTAAAAATATATTAGCCATAGATATTGGTTCTACTAAAATTTGTGCCATAATTGCTACAATACAAGATGATGATTCTATATCTATTATTGGCGCAGGGATAGGTAAGGCAAACGGTTTAAGAAAAGGGAGTATCACAAATATAGAGTTAGCTTCTAAATCTATTAAGTCTGCTGTATCTGATGCTCAAAGAGTCGCTGGAACTGATATAAAAAGAGCTATCGTTTCTATATCTGGAGCTTACACTAAAAGTTTAAACTCTAGTGGTGTTATAAATATTCAAACAAAAGAGATTAGCTACAAAGAGATTGAACAAGTTATGAGAAACTCTCTTCACTATGCTAATATCCCAAATGAGTATGAAGCGTTACATACACTTCCATATAATTTTAAAGTTGATGACCAAGATTTTATAGAGGATCCATTAGGGATGAACGCCTCAAGACTTGAGGTTGAAACACATATCATCACTACCCAAAAATCTAACCTTAACAATCTAAAAAGAGCTGTAAAAGGTGCTGGTATAGATGTTGAAAATGTAATTCTTAGCTCTTATGCTTCATCTATCGCAGTTTTAAATGATGATGAAAAAGAGTTAGGTGCTGCTGTTATAGATATGGGTGGAAACTCTAGTAATATCTCTATATACTCTGGTAATTCTATTAGATATAACGATTTTTTAGGTGTAGGTTCTAACCATATAACTAGTGATCTATCTATGGCACTTCACACACCACTTAATGTTGCTGACACTGTAAAACTTCAATACGGTTCACTACTAACACCTAGTAATGATCTTATTGAGATACCAGTAATTGGTGATGATAACAATACTCACGAAGTTTCGATAGAGGTTGTTCATAATGTTGTATTTGCTAGAGTTGAAGAGACATTGATGTTATTAGCTCAGTTTATTGAAAACAGTGGACTAAAAGAGCAGATTGGTGCTGGTGTTGTTCTTACTGGTGGGTTTTCAAAAATGGAAGGAATCAGAGAATTAGCTGTTGCTACATTTGGTTCTATACCTATCCGTTTAGCTAAACCAATAGAGATGGAGGGTCTTTTTGATAATCTTAGAGAACCTGAATTTTCTTGTGCGATAGGGTTAGTTATGTATGCTTCTAATGCTTATACACCTTATGAGATAGATGTAAATAAAAAAGTTAGACATAAAAATGAGATGCCAACTGAAAATATAAGTGTAAATTTTACTGCTGAACAAGATATTCCTGTTGCTCCAGAACAAGATGATGAAAAAGTAGATAAGATGGTAAAACTACCAACAAAAAGTGAAAAAACAGGAAATGAAGCTGGAGCTATGAGTAAAATTTGGAACTGGGCTAGCCAGTTATTTTAAAGGAGTGTGAAATGGAACCATTTATAGTAGAAGAATCAAACAATATAAACGGAGCTAGAATTATAGCTGTTGGTGTTGGTGGCGGTGGTGGAAACATGATCGGTCATATGCTAAAAGAAAATATCACTGGTATTGAGATGATTATGGTAAATACTGATGCTCAAGTTTTAGCTGAAGAGAGTGCCGCAGCAAAGATTCAAATCGGTAGTAAACTTACTAAGGGTCTTGGTGCTGGTATGAGACCAGAGGTTGGTAGAGATTCTGCTCTTGAGAGCTATGAAGAGATTAAATCAGCCCTTGAGGGTGCTGATATTGTATTTATCTCTGCTGGACTTGGTGGTGGTACTGGTACTGGTGCTGCTCCTGTTGTTGCTCAAATAGCAAAAGAGCTTGGAGCATTAACTGTTTCAGTTGTTACAAAACCGTTCAAATTTGAGGGTAAAAAAAGACTTAAACTAGCAGAGATTGGTCTTGAAGAGCTTAAAAAAGAGAGTGATTCAATCGTAGTTATCCCTAATGATAAACTTTTATCTATCATAGATAGAAAACTAGGTATGAAAGATAGCTTTAAAATTGTTGATAGTGTTTTAGCACAAGCTGTTAATGGTACTGCTGGTATCATTCTATCTAATGGTGAAAATGATATTAACCTTGACTTTGCCGATCTTAAAACTGTTATGGATCACAAAGGTATGGCACTTATGGGTGTTGGTGAGTATGAGGGTGAAAATGCTGCTTATGAAGCTATCAAATCAGCAATAGAATCTCCACTACTTGACAATATGTCTATTAATGGTGCGATGGGTGTACTTGTTCACTTCAAAATTCATCCAGAGTTTTCATTTATGGATGCTTCAGAAGCTATGGGTGTTGTTGAAGAGAGTGCTGATGATGATGCGAATGTTATCTGGGGAACAACAACAGATGATTCACTTCCATTAGACTATGTTAAGATTACTATTATCGCGACAGGTTTTGAGAAAGATTTGAGTAATAACAAAGATTTCGTAAGTGAAACACCTATGGAAGCACCTAAGAAAACTGTTCTTCGTCCAAAAATGGTAGTTGGTGGTGAGCTAGATAGCGATTATTTAGATATTCCTGCTTATCTAAGACAACAACACGACTAAAATAAAACTCCTTTAAAAATATATGGTAGGTTTTTCAACCTACCTAAAATTAAATCAACTTTTTCCTACTCTAAAATAGATTCTCTTTATTAATTTATAACTCTTCAAATTTATTATGTTACAATAGTTATATAAATAAAAAACAGGGGAAAAATATGAAAAAAAGCATACTTAGCTTAGTTACAATTAGCTTACTATCTTCAAGCAGATTCTCTAGCTGCGATTCAATTTAATACAGATGTAGCAGATAATATGGGTACTGTTATTCAGTTAATAGCTCAGAAGTCTAATACTGGTGATGATTTAAGAATGGAATGGGGTTATGTATCTTATGATTTTAATGATGAGATTCGTGTTTTAGCTGGTCGTGTTCGCCCATCACTATTTCTTTACTCTAACTATTTAGATGTTGGTTACGCTTACACTTGGATTACACCACCATCTGAAGTTTATTATCAAGCTCAAATTACTAATCTTGATGGTTTAAATGCTACATATAATTTAGAACTTGATGAGAGTACAATCTCCCTAAATATGTTTGGTGGAAACTCTAGTGGTGAAAAGATAAACCCAACTGATGGTTCAATTATCGATTTTACTTATGATAATATTGTTGGAGCAGAGATCTCTTACTCAAATGATTACCTAAGAGCTCGTGCTGGATATTCTACTGCTTCTGTAAAACAAGCTCAAATAGCAACTGGTACTCCAGCAGAACTACCTTTTGATGATTCTAATGCTGCGTTTTATGGTGTAGGTATCAATGTTGGTTATGAAAATATCCTTTTTGCTTCTGAGTATATCATAAGAGAGATGGATGAAACAGTTGCTCCAGATGTTACATCTTACTATGCTATGTTAGGTTATAGATTTGGTGATATAACACCTAGTTTCACTTATGCGGTTGCCGATTCAGATATGGAGTTTTCAACAGAAACAAACCCAACAATAGCTAATATGGTAAATGGTGCTAGAGCTATGACTCTTGATGATAGAGAAACATCTACTATCGGTATTCGTTACGACTTAAATAACGCAGCAGCATTAAAAGCTGAATATAGTATGAGTACAATAACAACATCTTCATACAATGGTTCAACAACACTTACAGAGAGTGATGATGATGTAAATACTATGCGTATCGCTTTAAATGTAATATTTTAATTAGGATTAAAAAATGAAAAAAATAATATTAAGTATGGCACTTTTAGGATCAGCTCTATTTGCTGATATCGCAGTTGTTGTTAACAAATCTAATAGTGTTGGTTCGTTAGATGCTTCTCAAGTAAAAAAGATATTTATGGCAAAAACAAAAAAACTTCCAAATGGTAGTGGTGTAGTTCTTATAGATCAAGAGACACAAAACCCAGCTTATGCTACATTTTACAAAAAAATTGCTGGTAAATCACCATCAAAAATGAGTAAATACTGGGTAAAATTAACTTTTACAGGTAAAGCAGAAGCACCTAAAAAAGTTGGTGGAGATAGTAATGTTATCGATGCGATTAAGTCTAATCCAAAAGCGATAGGTTATGTAGATTCAAGTGCTGTTACTGATGATGTAAAAGTTGTCTATACAGTAAAATAGATCTGGCATATATGCCAGATTATAGATGTAAGGTGTAAAAATGAAAAATGTTTCTGTTGGTTTTAAGATAATATCCCCCATCATCATCATAAGTATTGTGCTGATTGTGGCTACTAGTATATTTTTTTCAACCAAGATTATTGATAATATCTCTCAAAACTTTATTGAAAGAGTAGATAAAAGCTCAGCTGTTTTAAAATTGGGTCTAAACCTATCTTTAGGTACAGGTAATATGGTAGGAGCGAAAGAGACTACCGATTATTTCAAAAAAGACAACAATTTAGCTTTTATATATATCTTTGATGAAGAGAATGAGTTTTTTATAAAGCTTAAGAATCCTAACACTTACAATATAGATGAAAAAACTATGTTAAGTATGAGTGATAATGAGATTAAAGAGATAAACGATATTATTATCAAGCGTTCTAAATTAAGCTATAAAAATGAATTTTTAGGAACAGCTTTTATAGCTTACAAAACAACTAAAAAAGCTGAAGCGATAAAAGATATAATAATCCAATCTATTATCCTTATAATAGTTCTGATTCTTTTTAATATTTTAACTATTATCACTGTAATTAAAAAAGTTGTTAAAAAACCTCTATCTCTTATACTAAAGCGTATAAAAACACTTTCAGAGGGTGATATGTCTTCAACTATCAACATTCAAACAAACGATGAGTTTGAAGAGCTTGGTATATACTTTAATAAATCTATTGAAAGTATAGCGTCTATGATTGATGGGGTGAAACAACTTAGCCAACATAATACAGATGTTTCTAAAAACCTAAAAATTACAGCAGAACAGATGAACCAACATAGTGATGATATAAGCTCTAAAGTTGATAACGCAGCTGAAACTGGTAAAGATATAAACTCAAAACTTCAACTATCTATAAATGAAGCTACCAAATCAAATAAAGATACATTTAATGTTGGTACAAAACTATCTGAGGCTAAAGATGGTATAGATGATATGGTTGAGAGAGTTAGAATATCAGCTGAAGTTGAAACTAATATGGCAGAAAAATTATCTCAATTATCAACAGAAGCATCTCAAGTTAAAGATGTTCTGATCGTTATCTCTGATATAGCTGATCAAACTAATCTTCTTGCTTTGAATGCTGCTATTGAAGCTGCTCGTGCTGGTGAGCATGGTCGTGGTTTTGCCGTGGTTGCTGATGAAGTTAGAAAACTAGCTGAAAGAACACAAAAAACATTATCTGAGATCAATGCAACTATTAATCTAGTGGTTCAATCGATTATAGACTCTAGTGACGCTATGAATAGCAATGTGATAAAAGCAAATGAGTTACAAGAGATAGCAGATAGAGTTGAGCATGAGATTCTTGAAACTGTTGAGATTGTCCATAAAGCTACACAAACATCTACTAAAACTCTAAAAGAGACTAAACAGATGTCTCACGATACAGATAATATGATTAAATTAGTAAATATTGCTAACGATTCTCTACACGAAAATATAGTAAATATACACGCTGTTGCTAACGCATCTAATGAGATAGATAACTTAAGTAACCAACTTAATCAAAAACTATCAGCATTTAAAACATCTTAATAGAGTAGATACCATTTTGGTATCTACTCTAAAAACAACTATCTAAAAAAAGTCTAAATCACTATCATCAACTTCCACGCTAAGTTCATTATCTGAAATCAAAACCTCTAGCTGTAAAGAATCACTTATAATCGATCTATCTAGGTAATGGATATCATCAGCACTTTGCTCTATAAAAATAGTTTTTCTCCATCTCTCTAAACCATCTCTAATAGATTTTAGGTGTGTAAAAAATATATCTTTTTGAGTATCATTTAATGTTGTAAAATCAAAAGAGATAAATAGCTCAGATAAACTGTAAATAGCAACATAAAGATTCTCAAATTCAACTATTGGATATATCATATTGGCATATTTTTTTAGTAACCAGCTAATCTCTACAAGTTTAGTATTTTCACCACCCTTTAGAGCTACAATAGCATCTAAAATATCACTATCTAACTCATCTATCTCTTGAAACTCTTTTAAATCTTGTTGTTTCATCTTTTGGATAAACTCTTTAGCAGTTAACCTATCATCATCTTGATTCTCTTCATTTAATGGTGTCTCTTTACTTTGTGATATTTTTTGTTTTTGATTTTTTATAACCATTTTTTCTAAAGAGCTAGTATAAGATTCTATCTTCATCTTTAAATACTCCTCTTGTGTAATATTTACAAAAACATATATATCAGCTTTTTCATCATTAAAATCTATATCTTTTTTATAAACTCGATATATCCTTTTACCTATTTTTTTAGATATAGTTACTTTATTATTCTCTTTATTTTCCTCATCATAATCTTCAAAAGAACTCATATAACCATCTAATTTACTAAATATAGTGTAATCATCAACAGATATATTAGCTAAAGCATCTCTATCTTTATCATCAAATAGATCAGCAAAAGAATCTGAAAACTGAACAAGTTTACCTTTTTGAAAAATAGCAGTAGGAGTTACATACGCATTTGTTATTTTTTGTATCACCTCCTCCTCTTTAGCTTTTAATGCTGCTTGATGCTCTTTTTCAAGTAGCTGAGCAAGCATCCTTTTTTCAAAAATCATTTTAGCTATATCACTAAGAACATCTATAATCTGTCCAATCTCTAGTGGCTTCATCAAGTATCTATCCACTTTCATCTCGATAGCTTTGATTAGATATGTATAATCATTATGAGCTGTTGTTATAACAATTGGTATCTCATTATTTATCTGTTTTATGCCATAAATCATCTCTAAACCATCCATTTTAGGCATATTTATATCACTTATTACCAAATCATAATAATCTTTCTTCTCTTTAAACTTATCTAAACCTTCAGAGCCATCCATAGCTGTATCTATATTTATAAAAAAAGTTTCTAGTATTTTTAAAGTTGAAGTCATAACATCACTATTATCCTCTACATATAAGAGATTTAATTTATTTGTCTTTTCAACTAGTGTTTTTAATTTATTTGCGTCCATCAACTCTCTCTTTTATATATTATATAACTATCCATCTATTTTTACATATAAGCGATTAAATATATATTAATTTATATAATTTTTAAAGTTTAAAACTAAGTGAAAATTCACTACCTTTATTTATCTCAGATTTTACAGATATATCTATTTTCATAGCGTCACACAACCTTTTTGTTATATCTAAACCTATACCATGTCCATTTGAGTGTTCTTTGTATGATCTACCAAAAACCTCATCAGGTTTTTTAATCCCAACACCACTATCTTTAATATATAAAACATTATTTTTTGTATAAATTTTTATATAACCACCATCTTTATTGTATTTACAAGCATTAGATATAAGATTTACAAGTATCTGTTTAAAAGCATTTTTATTTATAAAAACACTAAAATCTTTAATATCTACAATAAAAGCTATATCCTCATATATCCTCTGTTGTGTTTGAACAACATCATTTACAATCTCAAACAAATTCTCTTTTTGGATAATCATAGTCTTTTCTTGAAGTAAAATAGTTAGATTATTATGAAGTTCAGATATATCCTCAACACTTTTTTTAATCCTAACTAATGGTTTGTTATCACTAAACTCACTTTTTTTAGATAGAATCTTTATATTTAAAAGTATAGATGTTATAGGAGTGTTCAAATCATGAATCAAATCTTTTGAAAAATTATCTAGTTTAGTTATAGCATCTTGCATAGGTTTTAATGCTCTAACAGATAAGAAATAACTAATAACTCCAAATAAAAATAGTAAAATAACCTGAAAAAATATAATTTTTATCTTTATATCAAAAAGCTTTTTATAAAATTCACTTTTATCTTTTTTAACTAAAATATAACCACCTTTTAATCGATGAGGCATATATTTTAAAAACTTATCATCCTCAATTTTAAAATTATTCATAGAGAAGTTTTTAATAACTATATCTTTTATCTCATAGCTAATACTATCTGTTTTTGGTGTGTTGTTCATTTTCATCTGCCGAACATACTCTATCATAGAGAAATGTTCTTTTTCGATAAGGCTCTTTTTTTGCTCTTCAAAATAAAAAAAGCCCAAAGCAAGTATCAAAATAGCAACACTACCAAAATAGATACTAAAAAACTTCCAAAATGCTTTTTTTTCATACTTTAACAAGTCTGTACCCCACCCCTTTTATCGTTTGAATCTCAAGCCCAACTTTTCTAAGCTTTGTGATATAAACTCTCAAAGCACCCTCACTAGATTCATTTACAGAATCTAACTCATAAAGTAGTTCCTGTTTTGTTATGGTTTCACCTATTCTTTTAAAAAATATAGACAATAGTTTTTGCTCTAGTGGAGTAAAAAGTACAAGAGAGCCATCATCCAAAAGCTCATTTGTTGATATTTTATATATAAAGTTTTTATACTGCACCTCATCACTTTTAGCACTAAAAGATTTACGAAGAAGTGACCTCATCCTAACTAAAAGCTCATCAAAATCAAACGGTTTTTTAATATAATCATCCGCACCAACCTCAAAACCTTTAGATAAAGAAGCTATATCGTTTAATGATGTTAAAAATATACAAGGTGTTGTGTTATCTGCTTCTCTAAGTATTTTTAAAAGCTCAAAACCATTTATACCAGGGACATTAACATCAAAAAGCATAATCTCAAATTCATGTGAGTATGTAGATTCTAAAGCATCATCACCATTTGTAACAAGTGTAACACTGTAACCCTCAGACTCTAAAAGCTCACTCAATGTTTCAGATAGAATCTTGTCATCTTCTAAAAGTAAAATTCTAGCCATATCCTACCCTACTGCCAATCATCAAATTTACTATTAGAATGTTTATCTTTTTTATACTTTTTAGCATTTTTACTCTTATCTAACTGATTTGAAGCGTAGATAATCTCATCTTTTATCTCTTCTATCTCTTTTGTAGAATCTTTATATGTTATGATTTTTTTTACAAGTTTTTGTAGATCTTGTAGCTCACCTTTATATAAAGCTATCTCCTCTACTCTATTTAAAAGTTTAAGTGCGTTATCTAGTTTTTTAGAAAAACCCTTATGTGATAGTTTTGGAGTGTTTAAAAGATATGAGATTATACTTTTATGAAATCTCTCAAGTCCCCTAATATAGCGAAGTCTATTTGCGTTATCGATAGCTTTTTGTGATGCTGCCATGTTTTACCTATTTTTAATTTGGTATAATTATACAATTAAAACTTGGAGAAAAAATTGAAAAAAATTGTTTTTATGCTGTTACTTCTAATCTCGTCACTTTTTGCTGAACTAAAAAATGAGTATCTTTCTCAAAAACTACTAGATTCAAAGATTCCAATCGTTGATATTAGAACCGTTGGTGAATGGAAAGAGACTGGAATCATAAAAGGTTCAATCCCAATTATGTTTTTTAATGAGAAAGGTCAATACAATGTTAGAGCATTTATAGATGAGCTTAATAAAAAAGTTGATACAACAAAACCTTTTGCTCTTATATGTAGAACAGGAAGTAGAACTAAAATGGTATCAACTTACCTATCTAAAGAGCTTCACTATAAAGTAACAAATATTTTAGGTGGTATCACATACCCTCAAATGAAAAAAGTTCCATTTGTAAAATATGAGAGATGATGCCTAGCTGGGCTAAGTTTCTATTTCACTTAACACTAAGA
>Ga0256837_1001379_pt1 | contig 16801 bp, 19 predicted proteins | sample 4562384metaG_FD_185976 | JGI IMG/M metagenome (GOLD analysis project Ga0256837, IMG submission 185976) | Hydrothermal vent microbial communities from Guaymas Basin, Mexico - 4561-384 | ecosystem: Environmental > Aquatic > Marine > Hydrothermal vents | place: Mexico: Guaymas Basin | collected...
ATGTATTACAGTGCCTTCATCTATAAATGAATGTTTAGATATATGGGCTAATGGGGATATAATAGTTGGTATTTTATATCCTATAGATTTTATCTTATTAAATAGTTTTACCCTAATATTATTTGTTCTTATTTGCCCAACAGTAATAAAAGCATATTGATAAATTTTAGATAATTTTTCCAAATCATCATCACAGGCTATCACTTCATAGTCTAAAACTTTTGTACCTATTAACTCTTTTTTATCAATAATCCCTGCAATAATAAATTTATCTTCTAGTTCAATTACATCAATAACTGATTTACAATGTCCACCACCACCTACAAGAATAATTTCTCTTTTCATTATACAATCACACTACTTGTAATATTTACAACTCTTTTTTCTAGCCATTTTGCATTTTTTAGTTTATCTTGTTGAGCATCTTTAAACATAGCTAAGTTATTCATTAGTTGCCAAACTGGTCTACTCATAACACCATTAGAATTTGTAAGTTCTAAAAACTTATCTCTCTCTTTTTTATTTTTTAGTAAAATAGTTTGTAACCAATAGTTTGATTTAGCTTTTTTAGGTTCAGTTATAAATTTTATCTTTTTAGAATAATTCTTATTAAAAAAATATTTGTACTTTTGTGCTAATTTTCTTTTTTTACTTACAAAGTTATCTAGTTGTTCTAATTGTGCCACTAAAAGTGCTGCATTTAGATTTGGCATTCTATAGTTATATCCTATATTGTCATGGATATATTCCCATTTATGTGGAATTTTTGCTGTGGTTGTAAGATGCTTTGCTTTTTGCGCTAATACTTTATCATCAGTAACAATAATTCCTCCACCACCTGATGTGATTATTTTATTGCCATTAAAAGAGAAACATCCAAATTTTCCAAAAGTACCAGTATGTTTGCCTTTGTACGTAGTCCCTAAGCTCTCTGCACTATCTTCAACTAATGATATTCTCCATGTTTTACAAATAGAGGCTATTTTATCAATTTTACAAGGATGACCAAATGTATGCATAGGTATACAAGCTTTTATAGTCTTTCCTGTAGTTTTATTAATACATTTATTATTTTTAATTTTACAATTTGTTTCTAAAAAATTTTCTAATGATTTTGGACTTAACCCCATCGTATCTACATCTACATCTATAAAAATAGGCTTAGCACCACAATAGTTTATGGCATTACAAGTGGCTATGAAAGTAAGAGGTTGAGTTATCACTTCATCATATTGTTTTACATCTGATAATAATAATGATATATGTAATGCTGATGTTCCATTTACAGTAGCTATTGTATATTTACTACCAATCTTTTTTGCAAATTTTACTTCTAATTCATCTACATATTTACCTACACTTGAAACAAATGTAGAATCGATACAATCATTAAGATACTTTCTTTCATTGCCTATAAATTTAGGCTCATGAAGAGGTATAAATTGATTTGAGTGAAATAAGTTTTGAATAAATTTTACAGTTTTTTTATACATTGTAAATGTCTGATTTATATTTTGATAAATTTTCTTTTATTTTAAACCATTCAATCGTTTTTGTTAAACCATCTTTGATAGAGTATTTAGGTTTAAATCCTGTTAATTCTTTTATTTTACTATTATCACACCAAAGTCTATGCACTTCACTATTTGTAGGTCTTATTCTTTGTTCATCAGTTATAAACTTTACATCACTATTCATAATCTCTTTAATTAAGTTTAATGTATCACTTACAGTTATCTCAAAATTTGAACCAATATTAATAGTTTCACCGATAGTTTTATCAGATTGTGCTAATGCAATAAATCCACGACAAGTATCTTCTACATAGTTAAAATCTCTAGTAGGTGTAACATCACCTAACTTGATCTCTTTTACCCCATTTGCTATTTGTGTTATTATTGTTGGTATTACTGCACGAGCTGATTGTCTTGGCCCATATGTGTTAAAAGGTCTAGCAATAGTTACAGGTAATTCAAATGAATTATAAAAACTCATTGCCATGTTATCTGCACCAATTTTACTTGCGCTATATGGTGATTGAGGTTGTAGTGGATGTTTCTCATCTATAGGTACATATTGTGCTGTTCCATAAACTTCTGATGTAGATGTATGAATAACTCTAGATACATTATTTTCTAAACATGCTTGAACAATATTTAATGTACCATTTATATTAGTATCAACATAACTACTTGGAGCTACATATGAGTATGGAATAGCAATAAGTGCAGCTAAATGAAAAACTATATCAATATCTTTTGTTATATGTTTACAGTAGTGAGGATCTCTTACATCACCATTTAAAACTTCAATATTTTTTAAACAATTAATATCCTCAAGCCAACCCCAGTAGTTAAATGAATTATAAATAGATAGTGCTTTTACATTTGCACCTTGAAGTACTAACATCTCTACTAAATGTGAACCTATAAAACCATCTGCTCCCGTTACTAAAATATTTTTTCCACTAAACATAATCTTAATCCCCTATACGTAAGTATCTTTTGTATGAAGAAGTTTTGCAATAGCTTCATTTGCTTTTCTTTTCTCTTCATCTCTTGCATCATTGATTTGTTTAAGAGTTGCAAGTGTTTCCATTTTTTCATGATCGATATTAGATTTTATCTGTACAGCTTTTCTATTATTTGATGATCCTGCAATTGCTGACCATTTTTCTTTATTGTTAATATATAATTTTGCAGATGAACTAGTTGCATTTTTACTAAATAATATAACATCATCTTCTCTTAGGTTTAAGAGTTGTTGAACTGTTAGTTCTGTTTCGGCAAGAACAGCATCAATTTTCATTCTAGCACCAGAAATTAGTGCATTGATATCTTTTTTCTTACTCACTTTTTTATGTTTTGCCTCGGCAAATATTTTTTCAACAATAATATTTAAAAGAGATTCAATATATGAGATAGGATAACAAATAGATAAAAATCCAGATTCATCATCAATAGTTATCTCAAATACTACAAGTAAAACAATCTCATGATCTGATATAATCTGAATTGCATTTGCATTTGTATCTCTACTCTCAATTTTAAAGTTTATAGATGATACATCATCCCATGCTTTTTTTAAGTGTTCAACTATAAGTTTATAAAAGTGATCAAAAACTTGCATCTCAATCTCTGTCAACTCTTTTTCAGTAGAGTCACTTAATGCACTATCCCCATTACCTAATAGATGTGCAATAATCTTATGACTAATTCCAGGATTACACTCCATAACAATTCTTCCATCTAGAGGTTTAATTGAAAGTGTATTTAAACTTGTGATTTGAGGAATAGATAAAATGAACTCACCATATGTCATTTGCTCAATACTATAAAGCTTTATATCAACAATCTTTCTAAGCATAGCAGATACTTCACTAATAGTTGATCTTAACATCTTATCATGTAAGGCATTAAATGCCTTCATCTGATCTGCAGATATTCTATTTGGTTTTTTAAAGTCATAAATAGCATAACTTTTCTCTTTAGTAGCAGAGGCTGAATTATCCTCTAACTCTTCAAAATCACCATCTTCATCGGCAATATCCAATAACGCATCAATCTCATCTTGACTTAAAAATTCTGCCATCTCTTATCTCACTATCTCTACTTCAGCATCGATAGCCCCTAGACTATCAAGCATCTTTATTGTATCTATAATCTCACTAATATCAAGTTTCATAACTTTCATAGCTCTTACTAGATCAGAAATTGTAGGTAAACGTTTAGTATTTATTAGGGCATTATTTATATCTACTTGAACTGCTGTATTTCCAATAGTTACATCATCGCCTATATCTACACCTTTATTTCTTGCTTTATCTTTCCAATCTTTATCTGCAAGATTTGTTTTCTTAATTCTTAAAGTAAAACCTTTTCTTGAAATTGTTACAGGATTTATAGTTATCCCTGCTCCGGCTATAATTACCTCTTTTATAGGATCTATTAAAATCTTCTTTTTCATCATAGTATCAAGCTTGATATTTTGCACTTGTGATATAAATCTAATAGTTGAAATATTTGCAGGTTTTGCAACTTCTATTGTTCTTGTATCATATGCCACTGCTATTTTTTGTCCAAATACTTCATTTATTTTTTCTTCAATTTGTGTAGCTACTGTTGCATCTTGTTTTAATAAACTTAGTGTTATAAAATTTTCATCTTTCAAATCAAATTTTACTTCATTTTCAACAGTTGCTCCATCGTATATAAATCCACTTCTTTTGTTTGAATTATTAGCTACAATAGTTCCTTGCCCAAGAGCATAAACTCGACCATCTACACCTTTTAATTGAGTTAATAATAATTGTCCACCATCAATAGATTTTGAATCTCCTATTGAAGATACTTTAAGTTTTATTTTATCACCTTGTCTGGCAAATGGTGGTAGTGTGGCTGTAACCATAACAGTAGCTATATTTTTTGATTTGATAGAAGAAGTTGGTATCTTTACGTAAGAGTTTCTTAGTAAGTTTTGTAATGATTGCATTGTAAATTGACTTTTATCACCAGTTCCTGGTAATCCAACAATAAGTCCATGACCTATAAGTTGATTTTCTCTAATTCCAACTATATTTGTAATATCTTTGATAGTTTGCCCATGAATTGTCAAGGAAAGAAAGAGTGTCAAAAGTATTTTTTTCAATGTATAAATATCCTATTAGTAAATTTATTATTTTTATATTAAAACATTCTACCTAAACTTTAATAAAAATATAGATATAATATACTAAATAATTTAATTTTGAGGCATCTTGTGAATATACATATTTATGGTAGTGATACATTTAAAAATAAAATTCATACCATTTTAGACCATGGTAATATTAGATTTAAAATTGATGATGGAAAAATAATCACAATTTATAATTTATCTGAACTCAAAGAGTTTATTAAAGAGGATCCTCACCAAATATATTTGATTGATGAAGATAAGATAATAGAGGAAGATTTACTAACTAAGTATTTTAAATTTTTAATACCAAAAGATGGTATTGATAAAAGTTTCTTAGATCAATATGGTGTAGGGGATATCAGTATTAGAGATTATAATGACCTGATTGTTTATTTAGAAAAAAGATTAGAATCTTCAGTTGGAATAAGACCAAAAGCAAAAGAGATAAAATCAATTGATGATATGTTTAGTGTATTTGAAGATGATATTTCTTTAGATGAAACTGATGAAGTTAAAGATGAGATAAAAAAAGATTAAGGAGTTGATATGAGTGATAATTTTACGCAATTAGACGAATTAATAGAATCAGATATAAGAGAAGCACTTGGCGAAACTGTTTTAGAAGAAGATACTAAAAATGATGTGACAAATGTTCCAGAGGATCTACTTGATACTCCTGATGAACCAGAAGTTTTAGAACCTGAACTTGAATTTGAATTAGATGAGAGTGAAGGTGAAGTATTAGATGATATTGGAGATATAGAAATTCTTCCTATGGCAGAGATAGAATCTGCACTAGAAGATGAAGAAGATATTATAGATTCTACTATACCAAATGTTAATACATCAGATTTGGCCGCTTTATTGGGGCAACTTTTAAATAATAAAACAATAGAGATAACAATTAAGGTAAAAGATTAATTATGGATTTGATGGCAATATCTCAAAATACAGTAAAAATAATTCTTTTACTTGGCTTACCATCACTTATCGTTAGTATGGTTATTGGTTTGATTATAAGTATTTTTCAAGCAGTTACACAAATTAGTGATGCTTCATTGTCTTTTGTTCCAAAAATGATTATTGTTTCTGTTTTTATTGTATTTTCTTTACCTTGGATTGGGGATCATATTGAGCAATATACTCTTGAACTTTGGAATATGATAATATTATTTGGTAAAAATTAATGATAGATCAATTATATAAGCTAAAACAGCAGCAGATAAATCAGCAGGTTTTATTAAAACAACAAGCAATATCTAAAATAAATAATATTGATGATGAACTTTTATCAACTACGAAACAACTACATACCACAAGTGTTGATGTTATGGGGGCTATTTCTGATTTTAGAGTTCTTGAAATTCATAAAGAAACTATGAAAGAACATATTATTAAATTATCTCAAAATAAAGAACATTTAAAAAAACAAATTGATCACTATGATACAATTATTGTTGATCTAAATAAAGAGAGTGAACAATTTAATTATATTTTAGAAGAGATGAAAAAAGAGAGATTAAAAGAGATAGAGAAGCAAGAGGAGATAGTTGCTTCTGAGTATATGCAAGCAAAATATATTAAAACAGGATCAATATCAAATGTTTTTTAAAATTATACTAAGTTTGTTATTTGTATCAATATTTTCAAATGCTGCAATTATGGAAGAGGGAAGTTTATTTAAAGAGAAGCAAGAGCTTATGGAGATAAAAGATGAACTAAATTCTTTTTATGAGGCAAAAGAGTTAGATTATCAACGATCGAAAGCAGAATTAGAATCTATCCAAAAAGAGATAAAAATTGAAGAGTTAAGTGTAAAAACAATTCGTGATGAAAATCAAAAGATTTTAGATGAGATAAAAAGAGTTATTAGTACAAAATCTATGACTATGTATGATAAAATGAAGCTAGGCGTTGTTGTTAATATTTTTAAAGAGATGATGAAAAATGGTGATATTAATGAAGTGTTTGATATTATGATTAGATTAAAAGATAAAAGAATCATGAAAATTTTAAAAAAATTAGATACAAAAACTTCAACAATGTTGATGAAAAAGATGAGAATTTTAAAAGAAGATGAAAATAAAAATAAGGAGAAAAAGTAATGGCTGATGATGCAGAAGTAAAAGAGGAAAAAAAAGGTGGTGGTAATGGTATGATGATAGTACTGATAGTACTTATCGTTGTATTATTAGCTGCAGTTGGTGGAATTGGTTATTTCTTATATTCTAAGGGTATGTTTGATCCAGAAGCAGCACCAGGTGCTAAAACTGAACAAAAGCAGGTAGCTACTGAAGAGGAAGAACAAGGTGAAGTTTTCGTTGCTAAAATTGATAATTTAGTTTTAAACATTACAAATGCAAAAGGTAGAGAAAAGCTAATGAAGCTGTCTTTTACTATAAAAACATTAGAGCCTACAATAGCAACAATTGTAGAAACAAATAAAGATGAAATAATTGATGCTGTTATTGGACAAATAAGTGCAAGAAGTAGTGAAGAGCTTTTAACTGTTGGAGGGAAAGCTTTACTTAAAGAAGAGATGATTGATGAGATCAATGCAATTTTAAATGAAGCTACTAAAAATATGGAAGATGTAAAACGAGATTGTGTAAAAGATATTTTCTTCACATCTTTTGTGATTAAATAGTAGATTATATATTAGGAGTATAGATGATAGTTATTATAAAGGGTAAAAAAGTAAGACAACTTACTGTTAAAGCGATCTCTATACTCTCTTTAGTTGGTATGTTTTATCTTTATTATGAACATATGAGTGATAAATTTAGGGAACAAAATAAACAACTTGTAACTAAACTAAATATAACTAAAAAAACTAAAATACTAGACAAATCAAAAAAAATAGAAAAAACAATTTATAAAGAAGCGGTAATCGTAGTAGATCTATTAAATCAAAAGAATATAGAGTCAATTCGTATAGTAAAAGATAAGTTATTGATAATTTGTGATTATGACACAGATATTGAACCAGTTTTGATACGGTATGGTGTTAATGCATTGGTAAAAACTACATCAAAAAATATAAAAATTGCTTTAGATATAAATGTAATAGTAGGAAATAAATATGAATCTTAAATTTTTTATAGTAATAGTATTAATAATTAATTTTACAGGGTGTAGTAAAAAAGAGCAACTAAAGATGAATACTCCTCCAAAAATGCAAGTTATAAAGAGAGTTGAGCCAATTATACAAAACAAAGGTTCACTTTATTCAAGAAGAGGTGCATCTCTATTTTCTGATAAAAAAGATCTTCAGCGTGGAGATATAATTCAAGTTATGATAAGTGAAACATTGCAAAATTCATCAAAAGATAAAAGATCTACTAGTAAAAATAATTCAACAGGTATAAATGGAGGACTTATTACAAGTATTAGTGCTCCAGGTGGAAAAGCAACTGCTACGGGTGCTGCTGCAAATGGTCTTTTAAATATGGGATTTAGTGCTAGTTCTGGAAACTCATTTTCAGGCTCTGCAACATCTACAAATGATGAAGAGTTTACAACAACAGTATCTGCTATCATAGAACAAGCATATCAAAATGGTAACTATTTTATTAAAGGTACCAAACAGATGTTGATAAATGGTCAAAAACAAGTAATTATGATAAGTGGTATTATAAGACCATATGATATAAGTCCAGAAAATACTGTCTACTCTTATCAATTAGCAAATTTAAAAATATTATATGATAAAGATGGTGAGGAAGCAGATGCTTTAGAAAAACCGTGGGGAAGCAAAGCAATAGAATCTATTTCTCCTTTTTAATCTAAAATTAAGAATTGTAATACTAAAATAAACAATAGATAGGGGTATATTATGTTAAATATATTAAACGTAGCACAAACTGGCCTTCATTCATCTCAAGTTCAAGTTGAAGGTGTGATGAATAACTTAGCAAATGAAAATACAGCTGGGTATAAATCAAGGGTAGTAGATGTATCAGAATTAGAACATTCAGACACTAGACTTACAGGTAGAGGTGTAAGTGTAGATGGTGTAAGTAGAATTACAAATGTTTATATGTATCAAAATTTAGTTAAAGAGGAGAGTAAATTAAACTCTTTTACAGAACTTGATGTGATGCTTGATGATATAGAGTCAATTTTTTATGAAACAGATGATAGTGGCCTATCTGCGGATCTAAATCGTTATTTCCAATCACTAGAAAACTTAAGAACAAGCCCTCAAAATGAAATCTATAAAGATGATTTAAAAAATAATGCATCTATAATAGTAGAAGATTTACAAAATCTTTATGGTGGAATTGAACAAAGAGAAGAGGGTACCTTACATAGAGCAGAAGATACTGTAGAAGAGATAAACAATATTTTGACAGATATTGGTTCTGTAAGCCAACAAATTATTGATTCTGTTGGACAACCAAATGATCTACTTGACAAAAGAGATGCTTTGGAGCAAGAGCTAGCAAAGTATATTGATGTTGAGATCTCAAGAGAAGATAGTTATGAACTTAAAATTGGTGGTGTAACAGCTGTTAGATTTGATACAAATGTTCATGCATTAAATCTAGTTGAAAAATATACTCCTCAAAATGATAAATATATAGTAAAAGATAGTTTACCATATGAAAGTTCGTTAATAAATACTAATACATGGAATGGTGATAATACTACTGCCGAGATACAAACAATGAATGTATCAGGAACAGCGACTGGACAAGTAAGTTTTCTAGGTCATGCTGTAGCAAATTCAGCAGATGGCGATTCTAATGAAACAACAGTTGATAATATAGTAGCAGATAAAAATGATATTATTTCAAATTGGAACTCTAATCATCCAGATAGAGAGATTGAAAATATTGAAGAGGGTGCTACTGCAGATGAACTTAAAATTACATATAAAGACACAGAAGATGATGTATCAAATATTGCTGCTGCTTCAAGCAATGGTATAGACTTCGATGATAGTGTTGAAGATACAAAAGGTTTAGTTGATAGTATTACATATGTATTAGATAATGAAGTTACGGTTAGAGTAGCATATGGAGAAAGTATAGATATAGATGGTGATGGAACGAATGAAACTGTAGATGAAAATAATATTGTAAGAGCATTGGTTGCAAAAATAAATTCAAATACTGATATGTTGGGTAAAGTAACTGCATATAATGGTATGTATGAATTGGATGAAAAGGGAAATAAAATCTTAACATCAAATCCTAAACATTCAGAATATACGGATCCAAATAAAGATAGATATCTAGTGATAGAATCAACTAAAGATGGTGAAAAAGGTAAATTTGTTGGTGAGATATTAGTATCAGATGATAATGTTAAAGATAAAGATGGAAAAGATGTAGACTATCATGTTGATATAAATAGAGATTTAAGTAAAAAAGGTTTAGATGATGTACATTTAGAGATATTTGATGAAGAGATATATCTAAAAGGTGGTATATTAAATCCAATGATTGATAACCTTAAAACAGAATCAGGAAATAATAACTTTACAGAATATAAAGAAAAACTAGATCAGTTTGCAAAAAAATTATCTGATATCTCATCTGCTTATATAGAAAGAGATGATGAAACTTATGTTTATGGATTGGATGCAGCAGAGATTGATGCTGATGCAAGTAGTAAGGTATCAATTGGTTTATTTACAGGTGCTAATGTTCAATCATTAAAATTTCATAAAAGTGAAGTAAATACATTAACTCAAGAAAAACTTGATTATTTAGCAAGTATCCAATGGAAAGATGATATTGATTTTACAGGAACAGGTCAAGATAATACATCTTTTTCAAGATTTTATCAATCAGTTCGTGTAGATATAGCAGATGATAGAGAAACTGTAATTTTTAAAAAAGAATCTCAAAAATCTATAAAAGAATCTATGCAAAATACTTATGATAAGTTAACAAAAGTTGATAAAGACAAAGAGATGGTTGATCTTATCAAATATCAAGCAGCATATGAAGCAAATGCCAAGATGATAACAGTTATTGATGAGATGTTGCAAACAATACTTGGAATGAAACGATAGTAAAATAAATATTTAATAAGGGGGAAAATATGGCTGATTATAGTATGATAGGAAGTTTTAGTGATGGTGGAGCTTCAGCTTTAAACGGAGATCTAATTACTAAGTTAAGAGAAGCAGAAGAGAAAGCGGTAATCGCTCCAATAGATAAAAGTTTAGAAACTTGGGATACTGAGTTAGAAAAATTTGGAGAGATAGATACAGCTGTTAATGAATTAAGAAGTGCAGTTGCTGCATTTAATTTATTTAATTCTGGAAATACAGCATTTGATCAAATAAGTGCTGATACTACTGGTACATCAGCTGTATTTGATGCTACAGATTTAGGTAGTTTAGAAGAGGGTATTACTACAGTATCTGTATCACAATTAGCTCAAAAAGATGTTTATCAAACAGATGCATATTTTTCAGCAGATACAAAGATAGGAGCTGAAGTTCAAACTGTAGCTATATCTGGTACAGCTACAGGAGAAGTTTCATTTTTAGGTGAAACTGTAGAAGGATCAGTTGATGGAGATACAGCTGCTCAAACAGTTGATAGAATTATTGCAGATAAAGAATCTATTATATCAACATGGAATGGAAATAATGGTGATGCAGAGATTGAAGATATTGTTAAGCTTGACTCAGGAACTTTAAAAATAGTTTATAAAGATACTGAAGGTGATGTTGGTGTAATAGCATCATCTAGTAGTAATGGAATTGATTTTGGTGAAAGTGCTGAAAAAGTTGTAGGTAGAGTTCCCGAAGATGATGATGCATTAACTATAAATATTGATGGTAGTGATTTTACTTTTAATACAAAAGGTAAAACACTTACTGAAGTTGCAGCAGAAATTAATATAAATGATAAAATAACAGCATCAGTTGAACAAGTTGGTGATAATTCATATAGAATGATAATAAAAAGTACAGATTCTGGTACAGAAAATAAATTAACAATTTCTCAAACAGGAATAAATTTAGGTGATTTTGCAGAAGATGGTGATAATCATAAGCTGACAGCACAAAACCTAAATGCAAATATTGATGGGATTGATTATGATGTTTCTTCAAGTAGTATAACAGTTGGTGGTAATCTAAAGATAACTGCAACAAGTATAGGAGATTCTACTATCTCTATACAAAAAGATACTAGTTATGTAATTCCAGCATTGGAAGATATTGTAACTAAATATAATGATTTAGTTACAATGGTTGATAAAGAGATATATTCAGGAGATAGTAGTCTTCAAGATCTTGCTAGTATGAGAACTATGTTAGCTGATATGAAAAATATTTTATTTGATAGTTATGGTGCTGATGATCCAGAATTTGGGGACCAAGTGGATTCAAATGGTGATACAGTGTATGCACATTCAAATGTAACAAATAATGATAAAAATATATTTCAATTTGGATTTTCTTTTGATAAAGAGGGTAAACTAAGCCTCGATAAAGAGATAATGGGTGCAGCATTAACTGATAATATGGATGATATAAAAGCATTATTTACAGGTGTAGCCGAAAATAAAAGTATAGGTACAATGCTTACAGAATATATTGATGATATGCATGGTAGTAATGGACTATTATCTATGTATGGTGACAATATGACAGATAGAAAAACAACATTAGAAAAAGAGAAAGAAAAATCAAATGAAACACTTAATGCAAAATACTCTTTAATGTCTCAACAATTTATAGAATATGGAGCAATAATTTCACAAATGGAAGCATCATTTGCAGGACTAAAACAGATGATGGCAGAATCTGTTTCTAAGTAATTAATATTATTTAAGTATATATATAATATAATAAAATAATTAAAATTTTGGAGAATTGAATGGGACTAGAAGTTTATCATCAACAATCAGCAACTACTGATGACCCTTATATGTTAATACTTAAGCTTTATGAAGGTTTATTAAAGTATTTATCATTTGTTGAAGTGTCTATTGAAGCAGATAATATAGAAGAAAAATTTGAATATATTAATAGATCAATTGCTATTTTTGATGAGTTAAGAAATGTTCTTGACTTTGATGGTGGTGATGTTGCATACTATTTAGATGGATTATATTTATATCAAATAGAAACACTTTTTAGTGCAGGTATTGACAATAACTTAACTGCAATTGCACAAGTAAAAAAAGTTGTAAAAGGGCTTATTGAAGCATGGAAAGAAGAAACAGGTCTTTAGAGGCATTAAATAAATTACTTTATATTGATACTTTAGATGATCAAGATAGAGCAGATCAACTTGTTCTTTGGGTTGGTCTATACTTAACAGATAGTTCAATAGAAGAGTTTGACCTAGAAAAGAATGATTTGATAAAATTATCTGAATTATTTTATCAAAATATCGCTTTTCTAAAATCACATCGTATAGAAGTAAAGTCACAAATAGATTCTCATCATAAAATAAAACAGTTTATAAACTACTAATATAATTTTCTAGTAGGTGTTTTATATACCTACCAGATCAACATTGCAACCGCAGTTGTTGTAACTATAGCAATTGTATTAAACAAAATACCAAACTTTGCCATATCTTTTATAGTTAAGACCTTACTACTCATAGCTATAGCATTTGGTGGTGTTGCAATAGGTAGCATAAAAGCATAACTAGCACAAATCGTAGCAACCATAAGTATGATATTTGTATCTATATTTGAAGCTTCTCCCAAAGAGAATATGATAGGTAAAGCTATAGATATTAAAGCTGTATTACTAGTAACTTCAGTTGTAAAAGTTATAAGAATAGCAACTATAAGTATCAACATCAAAGGTGATAGTTGAGTAAGTGTTAAAAGCATCTGTGAGATTGATTGTGCTAGTCCTGTAGTACTAAATGCAGCAGCTATAGAAAAACCTGCACCAAATAAGAATATGATCTCATATGGTATCTTTTTAGTATCATTCCATTCTAAAAAACCAATCTTAGGCAATAACATAAACAATCCAAAAGATAGTAAAATACCAGCTTCACTTAGTTTTAAAAATGAATTAACAAATAAAACAAAAACTAAAAATAATAAAATATTTTTTAATCGTTTTTGATCTGAATTTAATGCTAAATTATTTTCCATATTATTTTCAATTTTAATATCAGATACTCCCAAAGATAGTATATACGATACAACCACTAACATTATAGTTGCTAAGGGGATAGTTTTTAACATCCATGTAAAGAATGTTAATGATTCTATATGATTGTCTTGTAAAAATCCCATTAAAATAAGATTTGGGGGAGTCCCAATAGGTGTAATAATACCACCAATACTAGCACCATATGCGACAGCTAAGACAAGTCGTATTTTTAGTTTTTTAATATCAGTTAAAAATAGGGCTATTGGCATAAGCAAAAGAGCAGTAGTGGTATTTGACAATAGTGAACTAAGAAGTGCAGATGTGATGCTTAACGCAAAGATTACACCTCTAGAGCTAGGTGGAAATATAGCTAATAGCTTATTTGCTATAACTTTATGTAGCCCTATTTTTTCAACAGCAATAGCTAACATAAATCCACCTAAAAATAAAAATATAATAGATTTAGAGTAGTTAATAGTTGTAGCATTTGTAGCCATGATATCTAATGATGGAAATAATATAATAGGAAACAAAGAAACAGCTCCTAAAGGTAAAGCTTCATTTGTCCACATAGCTACTAAAAAAACTACAGAACCGATTAGTCTAGCTTGAATCTCATCAAATATATACCCAGAACCTATATAAGCAAATAGTGCCAATAGTATTGATATACCAATATTTTTATATGGATGATTCATTAGTAGTTTAGTCCCACAGCATCTCTTATGATTTTTATTTTCTCTTGTGCTATTTTTCTAGCTTTTGAGGCACCATGAGCTAATAGTTCTTTTACCTCTTCGGGATTGTTCATATAGTGCTCTCTTCTTTTTGCATAAGGTTCAAAATGTTCATTTATCTTATCTAGAAGTGCTAATTTAAAATGTCCATATCCTTCTCCAGGAGTCTGGTATCGTTCTTGTAAATTCTCTAGTTCTTCCTTATTCATAAATAGTTCACAAAGTTTATATACATTACATGTAGCATACTCTTTGACCTCATGAAGTTCTTTAGAATCTGTTACTATTTTCATCACTTGTTTTTTCAAAGACTTTTTAGTTCCAAACATATCTATAGTATTTCCATAAGACTTAGACATTTTTGCACCATCTACACCTGGTACACTTTGTACATTTTCATCTACTTTTGATAATGGCATAGTTAATATATCACCATAAGTATTATTAAAAGTATTTGCAATATCTCTTGCCATCTCTACATGTTGTATCTGATCTTTTCCAACAGGTACAATATTTGAATCAAAAAGTAAAATATCTGCTGCCATCAAAACTGGATATGAAAAAAGCCCATGGTTAGATGCTATCCCTTTTGCAGTTTTATCTTTATAACTATGCGCTCTTTCAAGAAGTCCCATAGGTGTATGATTTGATAGTATCCAATACAGCTCAAGTACTTCAGGTACATCACTTTGTACCCAAAATGTAGACTTTTCAGGATCCATACCAAGTGCAAGAAAATTTACCGCAGCTTCAAATATATTTTTTTGTAAAAACTCTTTATCTTTTACAGAAGTTAAGGCATGATATGATGCTATAAATGCGAAAAGTTCGCCATCATCTTGTGACTCAATCATCTTTTTTATCATCCCAAAATAGTTACCTATATGTATAGTTCCAGATGGTTGTATTCCTGATAGTATTCTCAAAAATTAATCCTTAGTTATTTTCTGCTATAATATCACACTTTGACTTATGTCGAATTGATTTATAAAAAATTAAAGAGGTTTTGATGAAACAGTTTTTTAGATATATTTTTGTGGGTACATTGGCTCTTATTCCATTGTTTATAGTTATTCAACTTCTACTTTGGGTAAATAGTTTAAGTATGGATCTATTTGCATTTGTATCATCTTATACCAATAGTAGTTTATATACAAGTGGTGTTTTTATTTTTACGATTATGACATTGGCATTTGTAGGGTCATCTATAGAAAAAGCGGGAAAATCTTTTGTTGTTTCAATAATAGATAAAATATTAGCAAAAGTTCCAGCAATAGGTACAATATATTCTATAATCAAAAAAATCACAGCTCTTTTTACTCCAAATAATAAAGATGAAAAAAAAGAGGTAGTTTTAGTAGAATACCCAAAAGATGATCTATGGGTACCTGCATATGTTCTTAGTAAACATGACAATGTAATGGTACTATTTGTACCAACAAGCCCAAATCCTACAAGTGGATATACTGTAATTGTAGATAGAAGTAAGATAAAATCTACAACATTAACTGTAGCAGAAGCTAGTCAGTTTATAGTTAGTATGGGTGCAGATTTTGTTAAAAAAGAAGAGATAAGTAAAATAATCCAAAATACAATAAAATAGATAGGAAAATAGATGATAGATATAAAACTTTTACAAAAAGATTTTGATACAGTAAGTATCGCATTACAAAAAAAAGGTGTAACAACTCAAACTTTAGAGAGCTTAAAAGTTCAAATAGAAGATGCAAAATCTAAAAGAAAAGATATGGAGTCGACACAAGCTGAACAAAAAGTATTATCCCAACAATTTGGTACATATAAAAAAGAGGGTAAAGATATAGCTCCTCTTCAAGAAAGCATAAGTAAGCTAAAGCAAAAAAAGCAACAACTTGAAGATGAAGTACGAGATATAGAAACAGCGATGCAAAATATAGCTATGGGTATTCCAAATCTTCCTGATGATTGTGTACCAATAGGTATAGATGAAAGTGAAAATGTTGTGATATCTACAATAGGTGAAAAACCTACATTTAATTTTGAGCCAAAAGAGCATTGGGAGCTTGGTGAAAACAACGGTATGATTGACTTTGCAAGAGGTGTAAAGCTAGCCAAAAGTAGATTTGCAGCACTTAAAGGAATTGGAGCAAGACTTGAAAGAGCTTTGATAAATTACTTTTTAGATTTCAATAGAGAGCGAGGGTTTGAAGAGTGGTATGTGCCATTTATGGCAAACACAAATGCTCTAGAGGGAACTGGTCAGTTACCAAAGTTTGGAGATGATCTGTTTAAGATAGAGGGTGAAGACTTATAC
>Ga0256837_1001380_pt1 | contig 16797 bp, 13 predicted proteins | sample 4562384metaG_FD_185976 | JGI IMG/M metagenome (GOLD analysis project Ga0256837, IMG submission 185976) | Hydrothermal vent microbial communities from Guaymas Basin, Mexico - 4561-384 | ecosystem: Environmental > Aquatic > Marine > Hydrothermal vents | place: Mexico: Guaymas Basin | collected...
TATAACGGTGGCAACTATACCGTTTTTAACCGTTTCTAGCACTTCGGGATGATGTTTTGCTTCCAAAATAACCATAAAAAGAATTAATATCTCAACTAAAACGGCGCTAAACGTTAAAATCATACTGCCAAAAGGTTCTCCGAATCTCTCAGCCAAAATTTCGGCTATTTCCGAAATAGTAACCGCAAGGCTTCCTATACCTATAGCCGCAAAAAAAGTAGCTAAGATATGAAATCCTTTAAGATGAAAAACAATAGCAAAAGGAAGAGAAGAAAAACCAACTATTATATCCCAATAATCCTTAAAAATCTCAATATACCTGTTTTCTTCGATTTTCTGCCGCTGGTGCAATTTAACTCCTTAAAAAATGATTTGCTTTTTTTATAAAATACACGTCTCCATACGGTTTAAAAAACTTATAGGCTTTTTTTGAAGCCGAAATTTTATCATATTCTCCTAAAAATATTTCTATTTTTATATCTTTTATCTGTTCTATTTTTTCCCATTTAAAAGTAAATAATTTTTTCAGCTCCTCAAAACTGCAATTACATATATATTTCATATCTGGAATTCCGGCCTTTTTTAAAAAATTTTTTATATATTTCTCTTTATCTTTTTTAAAGGCTTCCAGATTTAATTCAATAATTTTCTCATTATACTCAAAAAAAGCCGGAGATAGAAGCTGAAGTTTATCCACTCTTTTATTCGTGTTTAAAACATAATCCAAAGCTTCCTGGGCTCCTTTACTAAAGCCTGCGACTACAAACTCTTTATCTTCGATATACTCTTTAAAAAGCTCTTTTTCACCGCAAAGACAAAAACCGCTAAAATATTTCATATCTTATTTTTTTCATATCCTCTTTATGGATAATTTCGTCTTTGAGCATTTTTTCATATACTTTTTCTATAACCGGAAGATTACTGTCATATAAAACTTTTGTTTCTTTATACGCATCTTCCAATATTTTTGCAACCTCACTCTCATCCCCAACTATATTCTCACCCATACCGTAATCCTTTATCATCCTTAAAGCAAGCTCGCGGGCTTTTTTTATATCCTTATGGGCGTTTGAATATTTTTCGTTAAATCTGTCTTCTACGGCTATTCTTCCTGCTAAAAGAGTTTCGATTTTGCTCATTATTTCCGTTTTTGAGATAATCTCTTTATCCTCTTCTTTGAAATCGTCTTTTACAAGCGATATTCTCTCAAAATCAACCCCGAGCCAGTCTGCTATTACGGCTTTTGCAGCCTGATAATAACTTAGTATCTCTTTTTCTTTAGGAGAATAGGTGTTTAATCTCTTTTTACCCATTAAAACTTTATCTTTTACGGCATAAAAATCGCTCTCTTCTATAAAAGGTTTATTTTGTTTTAACGCATAAATACTAGCTTCATTTACCAAAGAAGCCAGAGCCGCCCCGCTAAAACCTACCGTCATTTTTGCTATATTTTCAAGATTTCCTTTAAAAGGCTTGTTTTTCAGATGAACTTTTAATATCTCCATTCTGTCTTTAAGGCCTGGAAGTTCCACAAATATACGCCTGTCAAACCTTCCGGGTCTAAGAAGCGCTTCATCAAGTAAATCAACTTTGTTTGTAGCACCTATTACGATAACCCCCTCACTTCCCTCAAATCCGTCCATTTCGGTTAAAAGCTGATTTAACGTAGCTTCCCTTTCGTCGTTTCTGAGATTACCCCTAGCCTTTCCTATAGCATCGATTTCATCGATAAAAATAATACTCGGAGCCATGGCTTTTGCTTTTGAAAACAAATCCCTAACCCTTTTAGCTCCCACTCCCACATACATTTGGACAAAACTGCTACCGCTTTGATAAAAAAACGGCACACCGGCCTCTCCGGCTAAAGCTTTTGCGATTAACGTCTTACCGACTCCCGGAGGCCCAACAAGAAGTACTCCTTTTGGAAGATTTATCCCAAAATTTCTATATTTTTCAGGATTTTTTAAAAAATCCACTATTTCTATAAGTTCCTCTTTTACCTCATTAATACCGGCCACGTCTTTAAATGTATAATTTGAAGTAATCGGCCTTATTACAAAATCTTTCTCAATTCCCGTATTCATTTCAACCTGTACCTGTTGAGGAGGCTGATGTTGGGGAGCCAGTTTTTTAACAAGCAAAATAAAAAATATAAAAAATGCAAAAACAATAATAACCCCTACAATCTGAGAAAAAAGCACACTTGCGTTTAAATCTCCCGATTTAATACCCGCACTAATCAAAAGAGCTGTTAAAATTGCTATTATTACCGATATAACCGCCAGATTTTTATTCTTTGACATTTCCCTCTTCCTTTACGTTATAATCTTTAACTCTCACCCACTCTCCTTTTTGAAACTCTTTTTTTATTTTCATTTTATTGTAATATTCGTCATACCCTGTTGAATATCCGTTTTTAAAATCCTCTATATGCACTAAAAGCTCCCCTTTTTCTTTTCTGAAATTATAATTATTTTTTTTAACGATTTCTTCTAAGATTTTAGCTCTTTTTTTAGCCGTATCACCCCTTACATCCTGTTTCATCTTTGCGCTTAAAGTCCCGTCTCTTGGAGAATATCTGAAAATATGAATATGAGTTAGAGGATATTTTTTAAAATTCTCAAGTGCTTCTGACCATATCTCTTCGCTCTCTCCCGGGTGTCCTACGATAAAATCCGTACCTAAAGCAATACCTAAAGAAGAAAGTTTCTCAAACAAAGGGAGTGTAGAAGACAACCTGTTTCTTCTTTTCATAATTCTAAGCATCCTGTCGCTTGTGTGCTGTAAAGCGATATGAAGATGTTTCTCAAGCACGCCGTTTTGGGTTAATTCAATTAATCTTTCATCAATCTGGCCAGGTTCTAAACTTCCAAGCCTTATTCTTTTAACCCCTCTTATATCACTAATTTTTTCAATTAGACGGCTAAGGGATGTACCAGTATCCTTTCCGTAACTTCCCATATTAATACCTGTTAAGACAAATTCACTGATGCCTTTGTCCCTTAATTTTTTAATTTCATCTAAAATAAGATTTTCATCAAGACTTCTTGCCCCCCCTCTTACTTTTGGAATTATACAATAAGCGCACTCAAAATCGCATCCTTCCTGAATTTTTACAAAAGCTTTTGTTTTATCAAAATTCTCCACTATTTTTTTGTTTATAAAATTAAAATCCCCAAGTTTTATACCTCTAAAATCCAAAAATTTATTTATCTCTTCTTTATATTTATGTCCCAAGACTGCTTTAATTTTTCCCTCTTTAAATAATCTCTCGCCTTGCGTATAGGCACCGCATCCAGTTAAAATAATATTTTTATTTTGCCACTTATTTATATAGCTTCTTAAATCCCTGTCGGCAAAATTGGTAACGGTACATGAGTTCACAATAATCAAATCGGCTTCGTTTTCATTTTTTACCACCTCTGCGTTTACTAAATTTTTCATAAGCTCCGTATCGAAAATATTGCTCCTGCAACCAAAAGTCTTAAAATATACCCTCACTTTTTTCCTTTAAATATATTAAAAATACCTTTTTTACCTGAAATTCTGTTTTTATTAAGTATATAATAAAATACGGGCAGATAAAAGAGATTAAGAAGCGTACCCCACATAAGACCAAACCCAAGGGCAATTGCCAAAGGTTGCAAAATAGCGCTTTGTCCGTAAGGGAAAAACATAAGTGTTGAAAGTCCGAAAAACGTAGTAATGGATGTTAAAAGTATAGGTCTTAACCTCTGAGACGCTTTATTAAGTATTTCTTCAAGGTTGTTAGCTTTTTTTATAAAATCAACCATAACAATACCGTCATTAACAACAACCCCGGCAAGTCCCACTATACCTATCATCCCAAGCATTGTCATATTCATACCCATAATCATATTTCCTATAATCACTCCTAAAAATGAAAGAGGTATTACGGAAATAACGACAAAAGGCAGTATAACCGAATCAAACATTAAAATCAACACCAAAAAGATTAAAAGCACGGCAACCACCAATGCCTCTTTTAAATCCTCCATAAACTTTTTACTGGTTTTAGCAGCCCCTCCTATAATAACCTTAAAACCTTCTTTTTTTATTTTTTCTAAAAAAGGAGTTATTTTTTTATAAAATTCTGCGGTAGTGATTATTTTTTTATTAAGACTCGCATAAACGCTTTTTGCTGCTATTCCGTCATATTTATGGATTTTTTTAAAAGATTTTTTTATCTCAAAATCGGCTATTTTATTAAGTTCAATATACTCTCCGCTTCCGGGGATGTTTAATCTGAAATATTTAAGTTCTTCTATTTTATCTTTATTTTTATCCTTAAACACAATTTTTACAACCCCCTCTTTGTTAAACGTTTTGGCAAATTCGGCTTCGGAAAAAAATCCTCTTAACGCATTATAAACATTAACTTCCGTAAATCCCAGCTTCTCGCCGTATTCGTTTATCTTAATTTTAAGCTCGTCCGCTCCCAGTTCGGCATCATCGTAAATATTATAAACCCCTCTTATTTTTCTCATTTCGTTTTCAAGAGCTCTGATTACTTTTAAAATCTCTTCTTGCTGTTTGCCTCCTATACTTATAACAACGTCACTTTTAACAACCCCCGCCTGAGGAACGATTACGTTTAACTCTTTTAGTCCGCTTACTTTAAGCCTTTTAAACTCTTTTTTAAAAATAGCGGCAAGTTCCTGGGCTGTGTGCACTCTTTTTTGATTTTCAACCTTTATAGGCTGAAAAATGGGAGCTATATATTTATTATAAAAATCGTTTGGTTTTTTATCGTTTAAATCGACAAAAATATGAAAATAGTTCTCTCCTGTGTTGGCTTCTCCTTTATTGTTCATTTTCATACCCACAACGGTCGTAAACCCTTCAACGTCTTCTCCAAGATATTTTTTTAATATATTTTCTATCGGCTTAATAATCTCCGCCGTCTGGGTTATCGTATAATTGGTATCCACCTTACCGTTTACATATATCTGACTGGCGTCAAAATCGGGGAAAAGCTGAAATTTTGAATGTTTAAAACCAATCCCAAGCATTACAGGAACTGCAATTAAAAAAAAAGCCAACGTTAAATATCTAAACTTAAAGAAGATAAAAAGTATTTTTTTATAAAAGTTTTGAAACTTTTCCCAGAAAATTTCTTTTTTTGAAGGAACAACTTTTAAAATCTCTTTAGAATGCAGAGGTAAAAAAACAAAAGCCTCGAATAACGAACTGAGAATCAAAATAGTAATCATTAAAGGAAGAATTTTTATAAACAGCCCTATTTCCCCTTTTATCAAAAGCATAGGCATAAAAGCCAACACGGTAGTCATAGCGGCGGCTACCACCGGCCAGAAAACTTCCTGCGTACCTTCGACAGCCGCCTGAAATTTACTTTTACCCATCTCCATATGTCTGTAAATATTTTCCCCAACCACTATAGCCTCATCCACAATCATCCCGAGGGCTATCAAAGCACCTAGCATTGAAAGAAGATTTAGGGAAAAATCCAAATAATCCAAAAATATAACCGCAATGGCAAAAGAGGTTGGAATTCCAAGAGTTACAACCAAAGAAATTCTCCAGTTTAAAAACACCCACATAACCAAAAATACCAAAATAAGTCCAAAAATTATATTACTGACAACCGTATTAAACCTGTTTCTTACCCATTTGCTCGTATCGGTTGAAATTCCAAAAAAAACTTCCGGATGTTTTTGATGATATTCTTTTAAAATTTCCCTTATTTTTTTAGAAAGGGCTATCGCGTCTCCGCTTTCTCCTTTTCTTACATCAATGGTAAGATTTGGCACTCCGTTGTATTTTCCTATTTGAGTAGGTTTTTCATATTTGGAAGTTATTTTTGCAATATCTTTAAGCCTTATTACAATATTTCCCACCTTTATAAGAGTAGAATTAAAATCATTAATATTTTGGGTATGCATACTCAAAAAATAATGTTTCTTACCTTCTATTTTCCCTATAGGAAAAATAGTGCTTAAAGAAGAAAGAGCCTGAATCAAATTCGTTTTATTTATTCCTAAAGCTTCTATTTTTTTATTATCCAAAATAAAATATATATTTTTATCACTCTCCCCTCTTATATCTATTCGGCTTAAATCTTTAAAACGACTTAATTTCTTTTTTATCTCTTTTGAGATGTTTAAAAGTTCGTCTTTACTCAGTTTTTCACTTGCAACCGAAATAAACATTAAAGGAAATGCTTTTTTTGCTATGGTAACGGTAGGCTCGTCCATATCGTTTGGCAAGTCTCTTTTTATATTCGCAACTACGCTTTTAAATTCGTTAACCATTTCAAGTTTGTTTGCACTAGGTTTTAAATTAACGGTAATTACAAAATTTCCGTTGCTTATTACACTTTCTATGGAGGAAACCTCCTGATATGTTTTTAAATCGTCCTCAATCTGAGATACCGCCATTTTATCCAGCGTCTCAGGACTAGCTCCAGTATAAGCACCCCGTATTAATATTTTATCAAGCGTAGCGGGTGGAAAAAGCTCTTTTGGAACATTCCTGTAAGCCAATATAGCGGAAATAATAACTACAATAAATAGAGTATGCGTAAATGCGGGATGTTTTATAAAAAACTCTATAAGTTTTTTCATATTCCTTCTTTTTTATGCGAATTGTAACAAAAGAAGTTAAAAAGAGAATATATTAAGTCTGTTTTTAAATTTTAATTTCTCTATTTTTGATTTTAAAATAGAATTTTCGGCTTTTAAAGAATAATATTCGTTTATAAGTTTGTTTATTTTTATTGAATAGATATAAATCTGGTTTGATACATAAATTTTCGGAATATATAATACAAGAGAAAATATCATAATAAAAATCACGTTTTTGATAATGGAAATTGATATCCGGTCTCTTTCTATTACTTTTTCAACTTCCCCTAAAAGAACTTCTCTTTCTTTCATCGGTTACCTTTAAACATAAACCCTCTGAGTTTAGCGCTTCTGCTTCTAGGATTTTTAGCTATTTCCTCTTTTGAGGCGGTTATTGGTTTTTTTGTAAGAATAACACCTTTTTGATGATTGCCGCCGCATTCGCATCTTATAGCCTCAGGCGGACATATACACTTTTTAGACCACTCTTTAAACCTGTTTTTAACTATTCTGTCTTCCAAAGAATGAAACGTAATAATTCCCAAAATACTACCCTCTTGTGATATCTTTTCGGCTTCATCCAATATGTTTTCAAGTTCTTTTAATTCATTATTAACTTCTATTCTTATTGCCTGAAATACCGGTGCTAGCTGTTTTTTATCTCTAAGCCCGGCTTTCATAAGAATTTCGCTAAGCTCTCTGTTTGAATTTATAGGTCTGTTTTTAACTATAAAATCGGCTATTTTTTTATATCTTCTCTCTTCGGCGTATTTTTTTAAAATCTCCTCTAAAGATTGTCTGTCATAAAAATTGACAACATCCCTAGCGCTGAAATCCTGAGAGGGATTCATTCTCATATCAAGGATGTCGCTATCAAATGTAAATCCCCTCTCAGGATTGTCGAGCTGATAACTGCTAACTCCTATATCGGCCAAAATTCCGCTTATAGGAAGACCTTTTAACTCTTTTAAAGCTTCACTGGCTCTTTTGTTTATAAATTCCACTCTGTTTGAATATTTTGATAGTCTTTTTTTGGCAAATTCCATAGCCTCTTTATCCTGGTCTATTCCTATAAGCTTTATATGCGGATACTTTTCCAAAATAGCTTCGCTGTGCCCTCCAAAACCCAAAGTACAATCAACAAAATACCCATCTTTTATATCTTTATACAAATCAACTGTTTCTTTTAACAAAACCGGTATATGAGGTGTTTTTAACTCTTCCATTACTGCTTTTTCCATTTATTGTTTTGTTATAATTGTATCAAAAAAGGCGGATTTTGATTACAAAAACCATTATGGACGAATACTATTTAACGGCAAAAGAGCTTTTTAATAAAAATTTTATAAATATCGGCATAGGCAGTCTTTCTTTAAAGCTTAAAGCAGACCAGATGATTATAAACAAAAGAAACAAACACTATCTCGAAGAGGACTTCATAAAAAAAGTTCATATTTTACACGAAGATATGGCATGGAAAGAAGCAAGCGAAGACGTAAAAATACATTCCAAAATTTATGAGCAGCTCTCAAATACAAAAGCTATAGCAAATATTTTTCCCATAAACGTTATGACTTTTGCCCTTAACCATCATATAAGTCTTAATCCGATAGATTTCTTAGGTAAAAAGAAACTAGGTAAAATTCCTATTATAGAAATGGGAAATATTCAGGAATGGGAAGAAAATAAAGAGTTTATTATTTCTAAATATCTCAAAACAAACGATATTATTATTATCATAGGTTACGGGGTATTTATAAAAACAAGAGATATAAGAGAAATTATAACAAAAGCGATAATTCTTGAAAACAGCGCTTTTTTACTATTAAATTCACATAATTAAAGGAAAAAATAATGTATTTGATTTATGAAAAAGATAAACTTGGAAGAACGATTTTTGAGATAGTTTTTAAAAACACAGGAAGCATATATGCAAAAGATGGTGTTTCTAATTTTTTATCTTATATGCTAAATACAAAAGGGACCGCTAAAGAAAAAGAAAAGTTTTATTCTATACTCGAAGAAAAAGCGGTAAATTTAACTCTCAGCGCAAATAAAGAATTTATAAGCGTATCGACGGTGTTTTTGAACGAAAAATCCTTTTTTGCCATCAAAAAGCTTTTAGAACTGTTGCAAAACCCTAATTTTACAAAAGAAGCTTTCGAAAAAACGAAAAAAGAAATTAAAGCCAAAAAAGAAAACTTAAAAAACAATAACGACTATATCGCTTCTGTTAATTTATATAAAGTTATGTTTAAAAACACTCCATTGGAGATTCCCGTAATAGGGGAAAAAATCGATGAAATTACTCTTAATGAAATTAAAAATCATTTTAAATATCTTTCTAAAAATTCGGCCGTATTCATAAACGGCGGAAAAAGAATATCAATAGAGGAAATTATACAAACCCTTCCTAATACTCCTTTAAAAAAAGATTTATATTTTGAACCTAAAGAGGGAAACGTTACAGAAAAAAAAGACGTAGAACAGAGCTATATCTATTTCGGGGCTCCTTTTAACGTAAAAAAAGAAGAACTATATCTGGCCAAAATCGCCACTTTTATTTTAGGCGCCGGAGGTTTTGGAAGCAGAATGATGGAAGAGATAAGAGTAAAAAGAGGTTACGCTTACTCCGCATACGCCCAAAACGAATTTAAAAAAAGCTATAAAATTTTAAAAGGCCATCTTCAAACAAAACTTGAAAATACTGAAGACGCTTTAAATATCGTAAAAGAGCTTATTTTTGATTTTACTCAAAAAGGAATAACAAAAGAAGAGCTTGAAAATGCTAAAAAATTTTTAATAGGAAGCGAACCGTTAAGAAACGAAACCTTAGCCCAAAGACTTCTTAGAAAATTCAATGAATACTATCTCGGACTTGGAGAAGGTTATTACGAAAAAGAATTAAACCTTATTAAAAACGCAGAACTTGAAGAGGTAAACGAATTTATAAAAAAACATCAGGAAATTAACACTCTAAGTTTTTCAATAGTTACAAAATGAAAATAACCGACGCAAAATTAAATAAAATAGGTATAACCAATACAATTGAACTTGCTTTAATTAAACCAAAAGAGTGGGAAGATAATAATCTTTATCCTTTTATTACAGGCAAGCCTCAAGCATTTGAGGCCGAGGTTTTGGATGTTGTCAAATCCTCAAAAATAACAAGGGTCAAATTTTATTTAAAAAACATCCAGACCATTATATGGGGTGTTTTTTTTGTTTTTAAAAAATGGCATGAAGCCACTTTTTACCCGGGTAAAAATCTTTATATAAGAGGAGAAGTTAGAAATAATCAGATAATTCAGCCAAAACCTATTACAAAAGTAGGAGAAATTACTCCTGTTTATAAAACCGCTATAAATCAAAGAAGCTTTAAATCCCTTCTAAAAAAATATCTGACACTTGATAATTTAAAAGAATTACCTGAAAATATAGCTAAAACCCTTTATTACATGCATTTTCCAAGAAAGTTTGAAGACATAGAAGAAAAAAAAATAAACTATGCCCTAAAATGGGCTGAAATTTACAACTATTTAAAAAAGCTCTCATCAAAAGTAAAAACATATCCGGCAACTCCTATAATATCAGACCCTACCCCTTTTATAAATTCCCTGCCTTTTAAATTGACAAACGACCAGTTAAAAGCCATATACGATATAAAAGAAGATATTTCAAAGCCTATTCAAGCAAGAAGAGTTATTATAGGGGATGTAGGAAGCGGAAAAACGCTTATAATGCTCGCTACTGCTTTTATGGCTAAAAAAAGCGCTATTATGGCACCGACTTCTATCTTGGCCAATCAACTATATGAAGAAGCTGGGAAGTTTTTAACTAAATTCGGTTTTAAAATAGTTCTTGTAACCCAAAAAAGCAAATTCACTGAAGATGATATAAAATCGGCAGATCTATTAATAGGCACTCACGCCCTTTTATATCAAAACCTGCCGAAACTCAACGTCATTATGGTTGACGAACAACACAGATTCGGAACCAAACAAAGAGCGCTTCTTGAGAAGTTGGTAAGTGATTCAAAAACTCTTCCTCACTATTTTCAGTTCAGCGCAACCCCTATTCCAAGAACACAGGCTCTTATTATGAGCAGTTTTGTAAAAGTTTCCTTAATAAAAGAACTTCCATTTATTAAAGATATAGAAACTAAAATAATTTCAAAAGAAGATTTTAAAGAACTTATCGCACATATTCAAAAAGAGATAAACGCAGACAACCAAATCGTAATAGTTTATCCGCTTGTAGAAGAATCTCAAAATTTCGAATATCAAAGCATAGAAGAAGGAAAAAATTTTTGGCTTAAATATTTCGACAAAGTATATATAACCCATGGAAAAGATAAAAACAAAGAAGATATTTTGGTTGAATTCAGGGAAAAAGGAAATATTTTAATAACAACAACCGTAATCGAAGTCGGAATTTCTCTTCCAAGACTGACAACTATAGTAATTGTGGGAGCGGAAAGACTAGGACTAGCCACTTTACACCAGCTTAGAGGAAGAGTCGGAAGATACGGACAAAAGGGATACTGCTTTTTATATACAAACGATAAAAACAATAAAAGACTACAGGCTTTTGCTTCTACGCTTGACGGGTTTAAAATAGCAGAACTTGATTTAAAATTTAGAAAATCGGGGGATTTACTCGATGGAAAAATACAAAGCGGCGAGAGTTTTAAATATTTTGATGAAGGTAGGGATATAGCTATACTTGAAGATGTTAAAAGATATTTAGAACATTTACATATACCCTCTTAGTTGATATGTAATATCCCCTGCTCCAAAACCTATTACAAGACCTTTATTAATTATTTTAAGTATTTTATCTTTATTTATTAACATAACATTATTACCATCAACTTTAACCCTCTCAACGAACTGAGGATTATGTTTTGCAAAATATTTTTCAAAATCAATTTCTATTTTTTCTTCCCCGGCTGCCCAAACCGGTAAAATTATCAACTCATCCGCTTCGTTAAAACACTCGACAAATCCTTCAAGATTATCAACTGTTCTACTATATTTATGAGGTTGCCAAATAACGGTAACTTTACCGATACCGTTTAACTTAGCGTATTCTTTTGCAGAATGTAATGTCGCTTTAATTTCAGTTGGATGATGTCCGTAATCATCTATAAGCACAAAATCATCTGTATGTCTTAAAATATCAAATCTTTTTTTTATACCCGCATAATTTTTAATATTTTCAGCAATTTCGTCCAAATTCAAAAACTCGCTTGCCGCTTCAATAGCAAGCATTGCATCAAGCACTAAATACTCTCCAAAGCCGTAAACTTCAAACTCCCTGGATTTATATTCAAAAATAGTTTTTGGAAGAGAATTTCTTATTTCATATCTTATATATTTAGCTTCGTTTAAATATACTTTTTTCATAGGTAAATCAAGCTTTTTTATAAACTCGTCATCTCCGTTAACCACTCTTAATTTGGCTTTTTTCAAAAACTCTTCATAGTGAGAGTAAAATTTTTGAAGATTATGACTGTAAAATTCCATATGCTCAGGCTCCGTATTGGTTACAACGGCGATAAAAGGATTAGAATCAACAAAACTTCCGTCGCTCTCATCCGCTTCAAAAACCAAAAGTTCGCTTCTTTTTACCCTTGCGTTACTTTTAAATTCTTTACTTTCAGCCCCTATCAAGGCATTGGCGTCTTTTAAAATGGATGCTAAAATAGCGGTAGTGGTGCTTTTTCCATGAGCCCCGCATACGGAAATTACTTTTTTATCATTTACTATAAAAGGCAAAAACTCCCTTCTGCTATAAGTTTTTATACCCTTTTTTTTTGCCGCCTTAATTTCGGGATTACCCTCTTTTACCACGGCCGTATAAACTACCGCATCCGGATTTTTAATATTTTCCTCTTTTTGGGGAATAAAAACTTCTATACCCTCTTTGCGTAAAGAAGAAGTAAGAGAAGTTTCATATATATCGCTGCCGCTTACCCTGTATCCGTTTTGATGAAGATACCTGGCAATGGCACTAAGACCTATACCGCCTATTCCGACAAAATGAACGTTATGCATCTTTGCTGAACTCTTTTTTAAACTTATTCCTGTATTTTATAACAAGTTCGTCTATTTTATCGTCAAAATCTGCAAAAAATACATCTTTGTAAACTTTTTCGTTATTTACATATTTTTCAAAAAACTTATCAAGACTAAGTCCTGCGAGCATTCCTATTACAAACATTGAAAACATCTCTTTTAATTTTTCATCATCAACAAGATATACCATATCATATCCGACCTCTTTAGCTTCATCAACGGCACCCTCATCCCAAAGCTCAAGCATATATTCAAACATTGCCCTCACAGCGGCCGCTTCTTCAGGGTTATTTACATTAAGAGTGGTTTTGCTTTCTATTTTTTTATTGATAATATCAAACGTCTCTTTTAATATTTCCCTAAAAACCTCATTAATCTGTTCCTCTTGATTTTGGTGAATCAACCTGTCAAGTTCTTCATATTTACTGACTAAACTCATAATAACTCCTTAATAATTTTTAACGCTTTTCTTGTTTTATCTTCATCATATACAAGGGCAATTCTAACATACCCCTCTCCCTGTCCTTTTCTTCCCATAAAACGCCCGGGCATTACCTTAACCCCTCTTTTATACGCTTTTTTTGTAAATTCCAAATCATCCCCTACTTCAAGCCATATGTAAAATGTGGCTTTTGGAGGTTTAATACCTAAAATTTCTTTTGCTATTTCAAAATTTTTTTTATATTTTTCCCTAAAAGGCTTAACATGTTCATCATCGTCCCAGGCAACAGCCGCCGCATATTGTAAAGGAAGAGGAGAAGCACATCCTACATACGTTCTAAACTGTAAATATTTTTTAAGTATTTTACTATCGCCTGCTATATACCCGCTTCTAAGCCCGGGGGCAGAGCTTCTTTTTGAGATAGAATTTATGGCTAAAACATTTTTGAAATTTTTATTCCCCACATTTAATGCGGCTTCTAAAATACTAGGAGGTTTTTCCTCAAAATAGAGCTCACTATAACATTCATCACTCAAAATCACCGCATTTTTCTTTAAGGCGTATTCCACCCACTCGCTTAATTCATCCAAATCCATAACACTGGCCGTAGGATTATTAGGAGAATTTAAAATAATAAAATCTTCATCCCCATCAAGCTGAGAAAGAGCATTTTTAAAACCGTTTTCTTTTGTTAAAGGCATATAGTTTATTTTACTTCCAGCCGCAATCGCCGCACCTTCGTAAATCTGATAAAAAGGATTGGGAAAAGCGGTTTTTTTGGGTTTTAAAAAAAGAGGAAAATTAAATAAAAGCTCCCTGGTACCAAAAGACGGCAAAAGCTCGTCTTTTTTAAGTTCAATTCCGTATCTTCTTTTTACAAATTTTCTTTGGGCCTCTTTTAAAACCTCTTCTCCCGCCGTTTTTGGATATTTATTTAAAAGTTTAGCATTCTGACACAGTGTATCTTGAATAAATTTAGGGGTTTCAAACTGAGGCTCTCCTATAGTCAAAGAAATAACCTCATCGGGATGAGGTATGTTTTGCAAAAGCTCGTTTAATTTCTCAAAAGGATATTTTTCAAACATTATTCACTCCGCAAGAGCAAGTTCTATTTTAAATCCGCTTTGAGAGAGAACTTTTACTTTTATTTTCTGTCCTTCTTCAAAATCATCCGGTCTTTTTCCGTTAAGTTTACTTACATGTAAAAGCCCTTCCACATCCGGGGCAATTTCTACAAACATTCCAAAAGGCACTATTCTTTTAATAGTCCCTTCTATTATTTCGCCCACTTTAAATTCAGGGATTTTAGGGGTATCGTCTTTACAAATAACATTTAAAATATAATCTTTTGCCGCATGCATATCGTCATAATTTTCACCGTATATCTTAACTTTTCCGGTTTCCCTGTCGAGGTCTATTGTAATCCCGAATTTAGCGATAATTTCTTTTACGGTTTTTCCCGCCGTTCCTATAATATCTATAATTTTATCAGGTTCGACTTTAAAGCTGACGCTTTTTGGAAGAACCTCTTCGTTATATTTTATTTCTTTCGCCGCTTTTTCCATCAGTTCAAGTATAAACGCCCTGGCATCCCTTGCCTGATATAAAGCCTCTTTTAAAATCTCAAGACTGATTCCGCCAAGTTTTATATCCATCTGCATAGCGGTAATTCCATCAAACGTTCCGGCAACTTTAAAATCCATATCCCCGTCATGGTCTTCAAGCCCCATAATATCCGTTAAAATAGCGTATTTATCACCTTCGCTCACAAGTCCCATAGCAATTCCCGCCGCAAGTTTAAGAAGCGGTACCTTTGCCGCTTTTAAAGCAAGTGACGAAGCACAGACGGTGGCCATGGAACTGCTTCCGTTACTTTCAAGAATTTCGCTAACCACCCTTACCGTTTCATCAAATTCAGGGTCTAAAAGAGGTTCTATCGCCCGTTTGGCAAGATTTCCGTGTCCTAGCTCACGTCTGCTAGGAGGTCCTAGTCTTACCGCTTCACCTACGGCAAACGCAGGGAAGTTATAATGAAGCATAAATTTTTCAAGTTTTTCTTCTTTATCCGTCAAGTTCGCATAAACCTGAGCATCCATATCTCCGCCTCTTGTAGCTACGGCCAGAGCCTGGGTTTGCCCTCTTGTAAACAGACAGCTTCCGTGAGCTCTTGGTAAAACGTTTGTTTCAATGGTAATTGGTCTTATTTCGTCCAGTTTTCTGCCATCGGCTCTTATTCCCTCATACAAAATCATACCTCTTACAATTTCCCTTTTTACCTCTTTAACCGCTTTTAAAATAGCCTCAAAATTTTCTTCTTCTCCCAAAGCCTTGGCAATTTTTCTGGCAAACTGTTTTAAAAGATAGTCTCTTTCGCTTTTACTTAAATGCTTAATAATTTCTCTTAGCTCATCGGCATATTTTTCTTTTATCAGTTTAATATAAGGCGTTAAATCAACTTCTTTTCTCTCTTCAAATTCAATCTTAGGTTTTACGAAACTTTGAAGAGCTTCTTCATAAACCTTGGCTCCTTCTTTTATCTTTTCCTGAGCCTGTTTTAAAATTTCAACCAGTTCATCTTCCACTATTTCATTAATACGGTATTTTACAACCGTATTTTCTATAGGGGCACCATCAAGCATTACATCTTCAACAGGAATAATTTCAATTTCTTCTTGCCCCTGGGATGCGTATTCAATCATTAACAGTTCATCCTTCGTACCGGTTACAAAAAGATTAAAATCGCCTTTTTCAAGTTCAGATAACGTAGGATTGAATATTATTTTTCCGTCTATTCTTGTAACTCTTATTCCATGAACCATTTTAGCAAAAGGAAGACTGCTCATATACATACAAGCGGCAGCCGCGTTCATTGCTGCAACCTGCAAATCGCTATCCTCATCAGCGCTTAAAGCCATTATAGTAATAATAGTATCATATCCGTACTCTCTTGGAAAAAGAGGTCTTAAACTCCTATCTACTATTCTAGCCGTTAATGTTTCGAAATCTCCGGGTTTTTGTTCTCTTTTTACAAATCCGGCAGGAATCTTTCCTACCGCATACGCCCTTTCAACATACTGAACAGCCAAAGGAACAAAGTCCTCTTCAATAACTTCATCTGGATTATACGTAAGAGTGGCAAGCATTACGGTATTCCCCTCCTGCCACCAAATGGAACTGTCAGCCTGTCTGGCCACTTTATTTAAAACAAGTTTTTGTTCTTTCCCGTTTATTTTTATATCTACTTCACAACTCATTTATACTCCTTAAAATAAAAATCTGTAGAAACATAATCTTCTATTACCTTAACAAAAAAAGTATTATCCACTATCTTTTCAACCATTTCGGCTGTTTCTTTAGCAATTACGGGTATAGCTACGTTTATAGACGCTACTTTTTTATTAATGCAACTTTTAACGGCGCATAAAAGGGTAAGTCCCGTACTCGCACCCTCATCCACCAGTAAAACATTTCTATCTTCAAGTGAAATTATACCCTCTCCCGCCCTGATTTGGTGTATATCTTCTAAAATTTTCTCTTCATAAACCCTTTGTATCTCTCCAAAAAGATAATCGTCCGTAATTTCAAAACTCTCTATAAGTTCCTGAATCAAAATATAATCCCTCGTTTCGCTTATGGCTGCAAGAGAAGTATCTTTATTAATAGGGGATTT